>ERZ1673703.9-NODE-9-length-267398-cov-13.132650_pt1 | contig 267398 bp, 267 predicted proteins | sample MGYA00580233_ERZ1673703 | MGnify/ENA primary metagenome ERZ1673703 (study PRJEB41218, sample SAMN15661748) | gut metagenome | host: Homo sapiens | place: Canada: London | collected 2015-08-20/2019-03-30 | study: EMG produced TPA metagenomics assembly of... | reverse complement strand
CCTTGTATTTTTCCTTTAACTTTGGAATATCCAATATTCCTGCTTTATCATTGATTGCCAAGTCAAGCCGTTTCATCTTACCACCTGCCGTTAAACAATCAAGCATGAAGTCATACCATGAGCGTTCCTGTGCCAATAGATAACTTTCCATTTGACGACAGCCTCTGCCTTTCAGTTCCAATAAAACACCTAAATGCTCTTGCATGGAACACATGACATTGATGTCGCCTAAAACATATTTGCTTTCATATCCGTATTTTCCATAATCTTCATAAAGCATATAATCGGGTTTTAGTTGTAATACATCACGGATAATCGCCAATGCGTCCGTAGTAGGAAAGCGAACACGGAAGTAATCAATCAACAGGAATAGTGGTTCTTGTGGATTGAAACGCTCAATCTGTTTTTCTATGACTCCTTTTAATTCGTCATTCAATGGCTGTTTCCCTTTTTCAATGCGGTTGTAATATTCACGGCTGATACCACAAGCAACAGCAAGCCTTGTTTGTGTTACTCCGTATTCCTCACGCTTTTGTCTTAATTCTTCAATAAAGTTTTTATCATTCATTCTTTAATTCCTCCAATCAAAAAAGGCAACTACCATTTACTGATAATTGCCTATCATTAAAAATCCGTATAGAAAAAGCAGTCAATCCTAAGACTAACTGCTCTGATTGCTATGAAGTGCTTGTATTTTCTTTACCACTTCTTGCCTATAATTTTCAATATCCAAAACTCTTTTTTTACCTGCTGTTAAATACATAATCGGTAAATCAATTTTTTCAAAATCATTCAACAATAATAACGGTTCTTCAAAAATGCAAAACGGTTGTCCTATTTGACAACTAGTGCTTTCTTGATAAATTCTAAAATCCTCAAATAAAAATTCATTTTGAGGAAGTGTAATATTTTTAACTTCTTCTCTATACAAGTATCTTGCAAAGTTATACAATCCAAATGCAAAAAAGGAAATTTTTCTTGTAAATGGATTTTCTCCATAATCTTTTGATTTTCTATGTGCTTTACAGAGATTAGCCAATTCCAATGAGAATTTTTCCCAATTTTTTTCTATTAGTGCAAGGAAACCGTTTATCACAGCTTTTTCTTCTGCTGTATGTTTATTTTGAAGAAATTCTTTACTTTCATCAATCACATATTGTTTCCACATAGGTTCTTGATAATACAGATACATCACTAAATTTGTGATACTGCATGCAGACTTTAACCCATTCTTACTAAGTCCGTTTTCTTTTGGAAATATTTTTTCAATGTCACGAAAGCGGTTTGCACAGAATATATGTGGTAAAATATTCCAAGCGTGAATGGAATGGTCGCAACCGCTGTTTGTTATTGTGAGTTGTCCCCATGTTACTGCCGAATTGAACGCATTATTTAAATAGCTCATATCCTTTTCTTGTAATGCTAAGTAACTTCCTAAATAAACAATCTTTTTTCCGAAATTTTCATGCAATAATTTCAGCCATATAATAATCTGTTCTTCTGGCTTTTTACTTTGACAGTATTTCGTATACTTCTTTAATCGCTCATCAATATATGCGTTCATGTTGGCATATCCAAACATTTTATCCACATTTTGTAAATATAGTTTGATAAGTTCCTTTTTTTCCATAGAGTACCTCGTTTCACTTATAAAATTTTGCTATTTGCTACATAAATGCTTTCAATCCCATTAGAATAAGTATAATAGCAATATATACACCCCACTTATCCCAATTATAAGTGTCATAATAAAATTGAAAACAATACAAACTTTCTTCTGATTTAAAGAAAAATGTTCAAATTTTTCAAGGTTGTATTGACGAATATAACTTTTAGTAATTATGGAATAAATTGAATAACCAATAGCAATGATACTTGAAATAATAGCAATAATATCAGTCATTTTACAATCCATATCTTCCCTCCTAAAAAGTTTGCATATCATTACCACAAAAATTAAAATATTATAATGTTTAAATTTATTGTTTTTCTTTTGTGAAATAGATACTTTTTATATCACATCTTATAAAATGCGGTTTTGCCTTGTAAATACAGCGTTTTCCGCCTGTTAGTGTATAGTGTCTTTTGTTTTTTGTGCCCCCCTTGTTAGATAACGGGGGCTTAATCTTCGCTCGCCACAGGCTCGCTCACAGACGAAGTAAACCAGCCACTTGCAAGACATGGCAGAAAAATCTGAAAGATTTTCCTGCCACCGTGTCTGGATCACTCCGTCTGCCTAACTAATAATATAGTATTATGTAAAAATGTCATTTTATTTAGGTACATCTACCGAATAGCTTAAACAGTCACCTCTTTTGTTACTTTGTAAGTCATTGTAATACCATAGATACATGACTCTGTCATATACATTGATTTCAATTACACCGTCCGGTTTTTGTCCTTCTACTTCCAATGAATAGATTTCTTTATCATGTGCATAGCCGTAAACAAAACGCTTGCTTGGATAATCGGGGTTTAAGTCTTGTTGGAAATCACTTAATTTCAAAGAAGAGTGAATAAGCTCTGTAATATCATCTAACAAAATTCTATCTCGTTTCGTTGTAACCGGTGTAGCATTTATAAATGCGTATTGTGTATGCCCATTCTGTATCTGCTTTTTACAACGAGCCATTACTAAGCCTTGAATATCATCGTTATCATTTCCAGCCCGATAGAAAATCGTATCATATTTTTTGCCTTGCCATATATGCAAGGTTTCATCAACATGATTAAGAAAATCAGCAGGAACCGAAAGTTCCTCATTTTCAGCATTCAAAGTGGAAAGTTGAATAGCTTCTTCAATCGTGTCATAATATACAAGCTTGGCATTATTTTTATCATAATCATTTATCGTAAATTCCACGTATTCATTATCTTTATTTTCTTCTTCCGGAACATAAGTATAACGACCATTTTCAATATGGTCATCATATTCAACATCAACAAATAACCCAATCCCTATCAGAGCTACAAAAATCAAAGAAATCGCTCCAATTATGATTAACATTATTTTCAAAAATTTTTTCATGGCATACACTTCCTTAATCACTTCAAGTTTATCTATTATTATTTATCATATTATATCATTAGAAAATTGAGTAGTCATCACTTTTCTAGTATCTGTCAGAATATTTTTTATTCCATAAATTATCAAGAGTGTAAACATTGCTACGCAACAAGCTCTTGACAATTCATGTCCTAAAAAATGATTAATAATCAAGCAGAAAAAGAATAGTTATACTGTATTACAGCAACAAAAAAGACATCTCATATTCTGTATGAAATGCCAATTTTGCCTTTATTTATGCTGTTTTCTCTGTCGTATCAAGGTTCTTTCATTCGTAGTAAATTAGTGGTAAAATTCTTTTATTTTTTGTTTCATATTGCTTAAAATCCCTGTGTTTATGCGGATAATTCGATTTTTACTCTTTTTCAAGTTACAAAAATCGCACGATATTCATACCCTTTTCAGATACAAACACCGTGCGAAAATTGTTATGCGAGATTACGCTTTACGATATTGCACAAAATCTGAGGCATCGCTTCAAGATTCCCAATATCAATAAAGTTTTTGCCGAATTCATTTTCTACCTGAGCACGGGCAGAGCCAATACCAGCACCAACAACCAAAATTCCGTAACGGGAAAGTTCTTTGATGGTTTTCTGGATGCCGTCACGGCCAGAATTAGAACAACCGTCAGTGCTCACAATCAGGAGCCGTTTTTCAGCAGTTTCCTTCTTGAGCTTTTGAGCCATATACTTCATCGCGGGTCCCGTCGGAGTGCCAGAGCGAGACTGCATACCGGTAATGCGGTACTTATCCTTCCCGTCTATATCCTGGTCCACATAATTGATAATCTGCAGACCAAAACCAGACGTTGTAAATCCGCACACATAGCAAGGCAATTCCATTCGGTAACAGAGGTCCTGAATGATAATACCAGTACGAATCGAAGCTTCAATCGCATCATCGCGCATGGAACCGGATTCATCGCACAGATAACCGACAGCAAGACGCGGATTGTCACGAGGAAAGTTCTTGCGGCTGAAAATCTTGCCATCCCGATGATAAGCCAGACGAGCTTCCACCCGGCTTCCCATGGGAAGACCGGAAACAGTATCGTCATTTTCCTCATCGCGAATCATGGTTTTGAGCCGCCGTTCCAGATTCTTCGTCACAACAAGCAAGTCATTAGAAAGTTCGTTGTAAACAGCGACATTCGATTTACTCACTTCCTGCGCACGGTCAACCGTAACTTTGGCCCCGATTTCAGAACTGATGTGTCGAGCTTCCTCATTCAGTTCATTGTTCTTTTCCCGATTTGCCTTTTCCGTTGCCGCGTCTTTCTTGCGGGCATTTTCAATCGAATTGATGTCCCGTTTTGCAGCAGACAAGTCAGGTGTACCGGAAGAACCGCCTTTACCAGACGACTGAACACTAGAATTACTCTTGTCAGACGCCTGAGCAGCTTTAGCGTTCTGTTTCCCGTTATTGCGGTCCTTAGCTTCCTGGGACCGAGCTGAGCTATGCGTGATGCTCTCCGAGTTCTGGTTCTTTCCTTCCGTCAAGCCAGCTCTTTTAGCAGCATCCTTTGCAATTTGCTCAATCTTTTCCAGAGCCTTCTGAAGCCTTTCTCCCGCTTCCTTATCAGAATCCGCATTGTTTTCAGTTCCACCTGCACCAGAATTGGAATCAACACCGCCATCGGACGTTGCGTTTCCCTGCTGAGATTGAGAATTGCTACTTCCCTGCTGGTTTTGGACCTGGGGCTGAGACTGGGGATTGCCGTTCCCCTGCTGAGACTGGGACTGGTCATTGCTACTGCCCTGTGCTTGACCGGGCATACAAATACCAGACCCACTTTTGCTGTTTTCCTGGCTGGAGCCTTTCTTTTGCTTTGGCTTTTTTTCCAGCTCTTTGATTAAGTCGGCAACCAGAGGATACAAAATACAGCAAATCTCGTTGACACCTTCGAGACGTTTTTGGGGATTGCGCTCGTACTTGACATCGTCAATCACAAAGACGCAGTCTTCCAATGTCTGAACGTATTCATCCGGAATACCTTCATCCATCGTAATGTCGTATTTGGCGTACAGCAGAATCTGGTTGAGCATGGCTTCGAACGGAGAACATTTTTGCTTGAGCATTTTGCCAAAGCTAACGCTTTCAGAAATTTGTACTTCGTCCAAAGTTGCCAGCTCAGTGGTTGCAAGGCCCCCGTACATTTCCTGAATTTCCCGTTCAATGAAACCATCTTCCAGAGCATTTTCAATGTTGCGTGCAATAGAAACGAATGGTTTGCAGAATCTCGGCTTTTTCAGTCGTTTTGTCAATTCCGCTCCATCTTTTTCAGATGCACGGTCCGGAATTTTCGGCCACCAGATTCCCTGGTTCAAATGCCCAACCCAGTTTTTCAGGGTCGGAAAATCCGTAAACAGAATATGAGCGACTTCATGAACGCGAAATCCCTGAATTGCGTAGTGCCGAAGTTCTCTTGAATCCAGAGACGTTACAAGACTGTTGTTTGTGCCAATGCAGATATTGTAACCATCGGTATACGCGGTTATCTCCGGATTTCGGAGCATTTCAACCGCCAACGCATTGACGCGTCTGTCTTCTTCCATCTCGGAAATGCTGTATCCGCATCTTCTCAGATATCCGCAGACACCGGTAATCATATCCTTTGCTGCGGTTTCTGTGTAGCTGCGGTACGCTTCCGATGTGAAAAATGCAGTATCCGGTACAGCTTTTTCAGAATTTGCCAGTTCTTCGATACGCTGACTCCAATAAGTTTTGCTCATACGAGAGCCTCCTTCCCGCTACGACGGCCTTTCCGGGTATACACGACTTTCGGCGTGTGAATCCGGGTATACGGCTTTACACCGTTCCAGCCAGACCGTGTCTTGACATTCTCCACATTGACGATGATATTTTCTTTCTTATTCTTTTTCATAATATTTTCTCCTTAACTTTGAATGTAATAAGTATCGCCCTCAACGAGGGTGCCTTCTTTAACGTTTGCCTTTTCTGCAACCGTTGCATATCCTCTTACGATTCCATTAACGATAGCAGAATCACAGATAAGGGAATGTCCCATGCAAATTGCTTTGCTCTTAATCGAAGCCTCACCGCGTACAACGGCATCTTCACAAACCGAGCCTTCACAAACAGCATTATCTGCAATAAGTGCATTATCTTTCACGCGAGCAAAATTGCCAAATACAAGGGCTCCATCAGCAACCCAGCACTGGCCTTCCTGCTCAAGGTTTTCTGGTTTTTCAATCCATCCGCCAGATTCTCCGGCCTGAACCTCATAGCCTTCAACAGTTTCAAATGTTTTATTGGCAACAATCATATAAAGTTCATGCCCTTTATAGGTTTTGCGGGTGCCAGACATCTTGTACTTGGCACCGCCTACTTCCGTCCATGCAGCCGGGCCGTTAATTTTGCCATCGAGATAATCCTGCGTTCTGTCCACATAGCCGTGACTAAGACGTTCATGAAGCTTCTTATCCCAATTAGAAATTGGCTGCAAGCAAGAGCTGCCTTCCGTGCCAATGCGCCCCCATCGTATCGTAAAATTCGCTCCGCAAGGGTCGGTCATCGTCATCAGATAGAACTTATTGTGGATGCCGTCTCGGCATTCCAAATATGCAATTTGGTTCATCAATTTCACTCCTTAAAAAATTTGCTGCCCTTGTCACCAAGAGCAGCATTGTGATAGCTAATCAGATTTTGTCGAGCGCAGTTGCCGCTTCGTCCGCCACATGCAGCAGCCAAGACAGCGGGTGCATTTCGTAGCAGGTCCAGACAGTGTTTGCATTTGCTGCATTCGAAACGCCCATATGGTTGTTCACAGCAGCGTACTCCTCCATAGAAAGCGGCATTCCGGTCGCCGTAATACGATAGCAGGAAAGGTCCCCGTGATTGTTGCCGCCAACAGATTCCTTCGGCTTGAAATCGTAATACGGAACTTCCTTCCAGCGGCCGGTAGTTTTATCCTTCACATTGCGCGTACTCACCGGATAGGTGAAAACCTTGCACAGGTCGTGAAAGAGCGCAACCGTCAGCAGCGTATCACGGGAATACTGATTGGGTGCCCACAGGTCCGCAATTTCCAAAAGCCGCTTTGCAACGGTGATGGAATGCGCACACAAGCCGCCTTCTTCAGCCCCATGAAACCTGGTACTTGCAGGTGCAGTGTAGAAATCGGTTGTTTCCAGCCATGCCATCATTTGGTCAATGCCAGGGCGGGTGATGCCTTTTGCCATTTCAATGAATTGTTCTTTCGTGGTCATAATGAAATCTCCTTTTCTTATAATGCAAAAAGAGGCGGGCCTCCCGGAATGGGAAGTCCGCCCCTTTAAGCGAATTGTGAATCGTACGAGCACAAGCGTGCCAAGTAGATGTTATCTATCGTACATTTTTCATTGTATGGATATCGCACGCAGCGTCAAGCGTTTCTGCGCACCGCAGCATTGCTGGACTGCATTTTCTGCATAAGCGAATACCGAGCATAATCAAAGAGCTTAGCCCAGTTGTCAACCGCATTCGGTGAAGTAGTAATACTCGTCAGACGGTCGTTTCCAAACGGATAATCAACGCTGTCAACAATCATATTTTCATAGAACAGCGTGGCTTTTGCCTTATACTGCTCTTTACCGAATTCATTGATTGCGCCGCTGGCTTTCACAGTTAGCAGATAGTCACCAGGGAAGTATGTTCCGTCAACATGGTACTCAGCATATCCGACGCTCATTTCGAGTCCGGGTTTATCACGCCAGATAGAGAACAGCGTATCAATGTTATGGACCGAGTATGTGATACTGCAATGGATGTTTTTCCGGTCTTCTGCAAGAAGCATATTACCAAGGTTTTGCAGCACATCGAAATAAGTTCCCATGTCGCTGTTTTCGTCAAACGGCAATGCAACAGTCCTGTCTCCGCTTTCCATCGAAGCTTCGGGGTCAAACGAGACTCCCGTTGTCATCCAGGATTTCTTCACCTGCATCGCATAAACCTCATCCGGGTTAATACCATACACAGAGAGGTAATCCATGCATGTCACGATTTCTCGTTTTTCTTTGTCGCCCGGAATCGTATAGAGCGTTTCAGCCTTTTCCCAGGTAACGAAAGTTGGTAATCCGCAGGCAAGCCGGGAATTGTTGATTTGCATGATTTTTGCCGAGTCGCCGTGGATATCCAGAACATCGGCCACGATATCCTCGATATGTTTGTATTCCTTATTATGGTAGACATAAACCACACCGTCCGGCACGGATGTAGAGTCTACCGCCATCCAGGTAGTTTTGAGCTCCTGGCGCACATAGGCAGCTTTCCGGCCTATCTCCGGCATATGAAGAGCTGCGAAACGTTTGAGATAGTATTTCTGGTTCTCTGAGAATTGCATAATTTGTCCGTCCTTTCTTTGTGTAAGCAAACAAAATAGCGGACCCTCTACATACATAGAGAATCCGCTTGCGGGCTGTGAATATTATTTTTGGTAGAAAACTATTGTTATCTATCGTACATTTTTTATGATATTCCGTTCGCACAATATCGCAAGAGAAAAGAAAAAGCCGCTGCCCCCCAGCATAGGCAACGGCTTATTGTTATAAAATGAAGGCCGGGAAAGCCCACGGCTTCAACCGTGAGAGAATGTCAATTCGCACACTTTGACAAGGCCGGGACTGGCGGTGGAACGAACTTCATGTTTTCGGCATCGACATCAACAATCAGAGAAGTGAGGCTGATATCAGACTTGAGGTCTGGATTTGAAGCGAACGGTTCAGCTTCGGATTTTTCAGGAACATAGGTTCCGTTCAGGATGCTTTCCAGCTTTTTGGTCTGCTGCTGCATAATTGCCTTGGCAGATGCCGTTCCACGCTCTTTGGTGAAGTAATCGGTATAACATGCCGTCATCCCGATAAGGCAGTCCCGCAGCACATTATTCCCTTCGCAGAAATCCGTGACAGCATCAATCCACTGCCGCATTGCTTTCTGATTCACGAAATGCTGAACAAGCCGTGCATCCTCATAACACATATGTTTTGCTAATCTCACGGTGAACGTTTTGCCATATTCACTTTGTTTATGTCCCAGAAAACAGGATTTGAAATCCGGGCCCAAATTACAGTCAATCATCTTCGTTCACCTTCAATTTGCTTTGATTGTCTTACTTCTTTTGCTTCTTATCCCTGATGTATTCCATCAGCTGTTCCATTGTGGTAAATTTATGGGCACGCATCTTGGCGTAGCAGCGATTGCATACTTTCCGGCAAAGAACCGGTGTTCGACCGCATACGATACAAGGCCCCTGTTGATTTGCAACACGGTCTTTTTGCGTATGCCCCTCTGACCTCAGAACTGCATTGTTTGAAAGAGCTCGCCAGCATTTTCTGCAAAGTCCTGATGTTCCGCAAGTCTCTCCACAAACAACGCATTTCTTGGATTTTGGATACCGTTCTGTGTAGATTTTCTTGATTGCGCTCCGAACCAGCATTTTAGATTTTTGGATTGTCTCGTCATCCTGGGATTCAATGCCCTTGTTCAGCGTATCCCAACACGCCAACCACTCGGTTTCCGTCAGCTGGCATCCAGGCAGCGGTTTCCGAACCTTTCTATCCTGTCGAATCGCATATCTCATACAAAATCACCATTCAGGGTCAAGCACAGACAATCCTGTAAAGATATCGCGCTTCGAATCAATCGACACGATTTTCCAAGCACCATTGATGATGCGCATACCAATCGTTGCCTTCATATGTGCATCGCCGTTTGTTGTAGATACTTTCAGCTTTACGTTCATCTTCACGCCGTCGTTCCCGTCAAGCCGATAGGTATACGCATCCGGGTATCCTTCAATTGTATCATCGGGCGTTACCGTAATTGACGTAACAGATGCGCCGAGGGCTTTCTTGTCAGCGTTAGCCTGAATTGCTTCCACATCATCATCGCTGTCAACTGGTTCCGGAACACAGTTCGAGATTTCATTGGAATCCAGCAGAACGTTTGAGAAGTCGCTCTCTCCTGCCCCAATGGAAAGGAGACGATAGACTTCCTTCATGACAGCAGAGAGCTTGCTCTGATAAGCGTCTCTTGTATCGGAATCGATATCCGCAAGCAGCATCTGCTTCTTATTTCCATCAGCAGCGACCTGATAGACACGGCCATTAAAGTCGCCCATATCTGTAGAAATTACATAGGCAGCGTCACTATCGAGGTCCAGAGCACGGGGAAGTGTTACGGTCCATACGCCGGTTTCAGCATTCTTTGCCGTGTAATTTGAGAGGTCTGTTCCCTGGAAGCTCACCTTGTTGTTCGGAACTGTGAAGGAATAATCGGTGAGAATTCCGGTTGGTGGATTCAAAACCCAGGCACCGTTTGTATATTCCGCTGTCAATGTATAATCCGGAGATGTATCCGCCGTGACTTCTCCCGGAGTTTTCATAAAGACATTGATAGCAGCTTTCGAGCCTTCCTTGGCAGAGTTCAGACAAATATTGGTCATATCCGTTTTCTGGAACGTCTCAAAGTCATTGACAACGACCCAATCCTGAAGCTTTTCCCCGAAAGTGTTCGGAACGCCGAGTGCCGTTGCCGTCTTCTCAGCATCCCCATCCTGCAAGCCTTCGATAAAATCATGAACCGGCTGCTCATACTCAGTTAAATTGTTGCTGATAAGCCGTTTCAAGCCAGTCTTGTTCTCTTCATCCTGCAGCTGCTGAGAAATGGCGGCTTCCTGAGACGCTGCCTCTTCCTCGGGGGTCATCTGTTTCCCACACCCAGAAAACAGCAGCCCGCATGTCATTACAAGCGCGAGTGTTCCCGCAAACAAACGTTTCATTGTATTCTCCTCCTGTGGCAAATCACCCTGCTGAACTGACATTGCCATCTTTATCAATCCAGTTGTTTTCATAGTAAATTTCAAACATCGCTTTAATGGAATCGGCTTTGCACAGCTCCTGTCTTTCCGTGTTGCTGCCGGACGCATAGACGGAACAGCTTCCGTCATCCGCAACCACCAGCTCAACTTTTGCGGAATCATCCGTCTTATTGATATTTTCCTGCAGTGCTGCGGTCGCATTATTCAGAGACGTAAGCATCTCATCATTGGACAGTGAAACCTGCTGCATCGGGTCCGAGAACGTATTATCCGTACTAGCGGACGCACACCCCGCCAACAGCATCATAGCCATAACAAACGACAGCATAGCAGCCATCAGTTTCTTCATATACCTTGTGCCCCCTTAAATTGCAAATCTCAGCATTGCGCCAAACAGCGTATCCGCCAACATCATAAAAGCAGCTGACGCAGCAACCACACAAAGAATCACACCCGTACGCTTTGTAGTTTCCTTAGCGCTAAGCCAAGTCACATTTGACGGATGCAGCGTATCGGCTACCTTGGCCGGAATCGAGCGAATTTCATTCTTTTTCACAGCGTTTCTCCTTAAAAGTGGGCACCGATAATTGTTAGAGCCAGAATCGCAATAGTGAGCACAACGCCAACCTTCACAACAAACTTGTTTACTTTCAGGTTGTTGTCATTCCGGCGAGTCGTCATAAAGTCACTTGCACCGCCAAGAGCCGCGTTCAAGCCACCCTTTTCGTTTTTGACAATATAACATGCACAGCTCACGACAAGACTGGCTGCCAATACCACAAGGCCCAAGATAAATTTGATAATGCTCATTTGCCTTTCCCCCTTTATCCCAAGAATCCTTTATGATGACGCACAGTCAGATATCCTTCCATGCTGCGCACAACCTCAAGCGCCACGCTGGACATAATCATCAAGCTTGTACCACCAAAAGAAATCTGAGTTCCACTGATTAAACTAAACACCATCGGCATCAGAGCAATGATGGCCAGATAGCAAGAACCAGTCAGTGCCATTTTATGCAGTGCCTTGTTCAGCATCTCAGTTGTCTGGGGCCCCGGTCGATATCCGGGCACTGCGCCGCCTTGATTGCGCAGGTTGCTGGAAATCGAAACAGCATCAAACTGAATCTCGATATAGAAGAAATTGAAAAGAGCAATCAGGATAACGTATACGGCATAGTAAATCCAGCTGCCGGAAGAGAATACAGAAAGGACCGAATGAAGTCTTACGTGCTTCGTGGCGTCTATGAACATATCTACCGTTGCCGGGATACTCATAATAACGCCAGCAAAGATAATCGGCATCACACCACTCATCAAGAGCTTTACGGGGATATAAGAAGCCTGGCCTCTTGCATTGTATTTACGTGCTGCGTATTGAACGGGGATACGACGTTCTGCCCCATCACTGTAGGATACGAACCACACGGCGAAGAGCATTGCAACTACCATCCCGATACCCACGAGAGAGTACAGCCAGTTGCCGCTCTCGACCTGAACGGCAATGTTATGGGCAATCGTGTTGATGTCGGTCCAGCGAGACACGATACCGGCAAAAATCAGAATTGAAACGCCGTTGCCAATTCCAAACTCATCAATTCGGCCGCCAATCCAGACAGAAAGCTGAGACCCTGCAAGGAAAGTTGCCATAATAACAACCGCCGCGAAGAACCCACTTTTCCCTGCCGTATACTCAAGAGCTCCGTAATTGCGGAGCACGAAGTAATAGCCGATGCTCATGATTGCAGCCATTGCCAGAGCAATTCGTTTGGTGTACTCGTCTAGTTTGTCTTTTCCAGTTGTTTCTTTTTGCAGTGCTTCCCAGCTTGGGAGTGCCACGCACAAAAGCTGAGTGATGATGGACGAGTTAATGTAAGGACTCACACCCAACGCAAAGAACGCGCATCGAGAAAGAGCACCGCCAGACAGCATGTTCATGTATCCGAAGATACTGTCATTGGAAAACATCGAATCCAATGCGGTATTGGATACAAACGGAACCGGAATGCTGCATCCAAGGCGGAATACCAGAATGAGAAGGAGCGTAAAGAGAATCTTTTTTCGCAAATCCTCAATCTGCCAGATGGATTTCAGTTTATTCACTGTTATTTCCTCCAAGTGATTGTGATTTGATTTACTCAGGAGCTAATGGCTTGAGTCTGGTTCGGAATCCGGATACTTCTCTGCCGCGTCTCACTGCTGCCAGTGGATGCCGGAAGTGCATTCGGTTTCTTCATTTCAATCTTTGCTGCAATCTGAGCGCCAGGTTCGACTTTCAACATGCTGCACCGGATATAAGTCCCTGCCACGACCGCATGTTCGCCAAAAGCCGCAGTCTGTTCAGAAAGACATTCAATGTCGCCGTTGATTTCACCATTGATGTCAGCCTTCTCACGCACCGTGACATGACCTTTGATTTTACCGCCGTGCATCCGAAGCTTGTTGCAAGTCACATTCCCTTCGATGTAGCTGGTTTCCCCAACGCAAGTTACAGTCGATGCAGAGATATGACCCATTACCTTTCCGGCAACCATCAAATCACCTTTAACATCGATGCCTCCGCCGATAACTGCATCTTTGGAAATGACACATACGCTTTCCTTCACAACACCCTCCGCTTCCAGTTGCCGCTGATTCTGTTTCGGCATCAGGATTTCAGATTCTTCATCGAGCCCGGTTCCGTTCTCGCCAACCCCCAATGCTTCCATCACCTGATTCCCAATGCTCTGCTTATGTTCCTGAGCTGCGATAGTCTCAACCGGTTCCGGCTGAGTTTGTGATTTCTTTGTTCCAAACAACTGTATATTACCTCCTAACGAATCACGAATAGCAAATATGTGGTATATCCACATTTTTATTATCTGCGACTCGCAAGCAGGGTCAACCCATCGGATTGTCGATTTTATACTGGATTTCCGCCTGCTTCCTTACTGCTTGATAAAGCTGCGGATAGTTTAGAGCCATCTCCATCACCGCGTCTTTGCCACTCTGCTTAACGCCCAAAATCTGACCGGTCCCACGCAGTTCCAAGTCCTTTTCAGCAATCTTGAAACCGTCATTGGTCGCCTCCATAGTCTTTAAGCGCTCATTCTCCTTGTCCTTAGACAGAAGCACGCAATAGCTCTGCAAGCTGCTGCGTCCAACACGCCCTCTGAGCTGATGCAGCTGTGCCAATCCGAAGCGTTCCGCGTTCTTGATAACAATGACCGTAGCGTTCGGGACATTCACGCCAACCTCAACAATCGTGGTAGAGATAAGGATGTTAGCCTGATTTTGAGCGAATGCTTCAATTCCTTCCTGAACTTCTTTGGCTTTCATGTCGCCGGAGATTGCCTTGATTGTCACTTCCGGGTAAGGCTTAAACCATTCTGTCAGCTTTTTGTAGGTCGTCTCAACCGAATCAACGCCTTCCAGAGTTTCCGAATCCGAATCTTCAATCAGAGGGCACACGATATAACACTGATGACCTTCCTTGATTTGATTGTATACGGATTTATAGCAGCTGTTTTCATTAGACCAGATAATGGTCTTTACAGGCTTGCGCCCGGCAGGCATCGTATGGATATTGACGATTTCGGTGCCTTCCCCATACAAAGTGTTCGCCAACGAGCGCGGGATTGGCGTAGCGCTCATGCTGACATTGTGAACGCCGTCTTTTGCTTTCTGCTTGAGTGCTTCACGCTGCTCAACGCCGAACCGATGTTCCTCGTCTACAATCGTTAAACCCAGCTTATGATACTTGACCTTCCCGGAAATCACAGAATGCGTTCCAACAATGATTTGAGCCTTGCCGCTCTCAATCTCTTCGAGAACCGATTTCTCTTCTTTTGCTTTCATGCCACTGCGCAGGAAAACCGTCTTGTACCCGAACGAGCCGAGGATTTTCGAGAACTCCTCATAGTGCTGCGTGGCAAGAACCACAGTCGGAGCCATAACGGCACACTGAAACCCATTCATTGCCATAGCTAATGCACAAATCTCAGCAACGACCGTTTTACCGCAGCCTACATCACCCTGAACCAGGGTATCCACACGTTCTCCGTGTTCCATCTCGGTGAGCATATGTTCAGCAGCGTTCTTTTGGTCCTCTGTCAGCTTGAACGGTAAGACTCCCTGCATCTTGTTCAGAACGTCCCGCGTACTCTTAATTTGACAGAACGACACCTTTGCGGCTTCTGCTTTCTTTGCTTCCAGCTCATAGCAGAACGGATACAACACATCGACCGCTCTGCGTTTTCGGGAAAGCCTGATTTCCTTTTCATCGGTCGGCTGATGTGCCATGTGAATGGCTTCAGCAATCGGCGGAACTCGCAGCGCCCGCATCTGAGCCAGGCTCAAGGTTTCGGTCGAGCATTCTCTGGTATAAGGCATCGCCAATTTAATGGCATCTTCCAGGTATTCCACCGACATTCCTTTGATTTTCCGATAAACCGGCTGGATAGAGAAAGCTGACGCGATATCCGTCGTGACAAAGTCAGGCGTTGCCATTGTCATGTTGTTGTACTGCTCGTTCCAGGAAACGACTCCGCCAAGCGCAATGACGTTGCCGACTGAAAACTGCCGTGTGCGGAACGGTTGATTGAACCAGAATACCGTACAAAAAGTGTTCCCGTCCGTAAGGCGCAGCATGTAATGCTTGCCATCAATCACTCGGCCACTCACGACCTTACCCTTGATGGCAACATGCTCTCCTTGATGATATTTTCCTTCCGCAAACGAGATAGGATTCCTGAAATCCAAGTATTTGGTCGGATAATACCCGAGCAAGTCTGTCACCGTTTCAATTCCCTTACTAGCAAATTGACTTGCTTTTCGCGGCGTAATACCAATGTCAGTCAACGGCATGTTAGCCATATCGTTTACTCCTCTGTCATTCCGTAAAACAATCTGTTCCGGAAGTTCCAAAATTCGTCATGTGAATGTCAAGGTATTTTTCGTTGTTATAGTGCTGTAACCTATTTTTGAGCAATGAGTTGCGGTTTTCAATGTCGTTCGTATCGATTGCCACATCGACCGCGTCCATATTGCCTACAATTCTGCACTCATTCTTCGAACGAGTCACTGCGGTATACAAAAGATTTCGCTGCTGCAGCTGTTTCCAGCCAGTATCAAACGCCACCACGACTGCCTTGAACTCAGAACCCTGTGATTTATGAACCGTCATCGCATATGCCAACGCAAATTCAGATTGCATCGTCTTTCTGCTGACAATCATCTCAAAGCATTCGCCATCCACATCGCAAGGGTTATCGAACCTAACTGTATAGGCGTTGCAAATCATCGCGCCATCCTGGCCCAGGGCTTTCGGTTCAAAGCTCGTGATGAAACCCATATCACCGTTTACAAAGCTGCCTCTATGGTTCTTGCACAGCATCACGCGGTCACCGATTCGGTAATCGAATCCCTGTTCCGGTACGCCTTTCAAGGATTCAATGAATCCGCTGTTTTCATATGTTGCCGGATTAAGCTTATCCCGAATCAAAAGATTCAGGTCTGTTGCAGAAATATACCCACTTCCCTTTTTACGGACCGGTGTAAGCAGACATATATTCTGAACACCTTTACGAATTCCATCCTCCGCATGTCTATTGTCCAGGTCATTCACTTCGCCATATTTTCGAACGAAATGAAAGTAGTTGAACAGCGCTGTTGTTCTGATTTCCATACCTTTGGTGGCCGGAATCAGCAAGAACGATTCGTCTTGTCTGAAAGTACTCGTCTGCTCACCAGCATTGATGTGTATTGCATTCTCTACAATCGCGCCCATATTTCTATGGCAGGAGGAGAGCTTACATACATTCACTTCTCCACTGTCAATCAAGTCCCGAAGAACGTTACCCGCTCCGATTGCAGGAAGCTGGTCAGGGTCTCCCACAATGACCAGTTTGCAGCCATGGGAAGCAAGTGAGAATACCATATGCGCCGTTTCAAGGTTACACATCGAGAATTCGTCAACCACAATCACACTCGCTTCATTATCAAAGCAGCCAAAATACGCTGACTGAATCGTGGATGCTGCGTGTCCTGTTGCTTCCCGCATTCTTGCCGATGCTCGACCAGTAGGAGCACAGAGCAGAATGTCTTCTTCCTTATAGTAGCTTCCTTTAGCAACCATAAACGCTTCAATGATGGTTTTGATGATAGTCGTCTTACCGCTGCCGGGGCCGCCAGTGATTACCGTCACGTTCTGGCTGTCACTGCCATACACCGTGTATGCTGCTTGCTTTTGAGTGTCGTCCAGCAGAAAGCCATCTTTCATCTGCACGTTCTGGATAGCTCTATCCACATCGGCTTTCGAGACTATGCCGCACGCTGCATTCATGCAGTGGTGCAATGTATGGCAAAGGAACGTGATGTCGCATTCAAGTGCCCAGTATCGGCGCAGATAAACGCAGAAGAGAGGTTTTCCGCTTGCGTTCCCGCTAGACTTTTCTGCCACCAGCAGTCCTTTTCGTCTCGCGCCATTCACAGCATCTCGTATTGACTGTTCAGGAATTCGTGATTCGTGCAGTTCCTTTTCCACGGTCGTTGCCACGCAGGCCATCAACTGATTCAGCCAAACGAAAGAATGGCCTTCCATCTGTGCCTGCACCTCAAGCGAATGCAGCACGATAGCTTCCACCCTGCGCTGGTCTTTCCTGTCCATTCCCAGCCCGACCAACGCAATGCGGTCAGATGCAGCAAACCCGATGCCACTGACATCTTGATATAGGCAATACGGATTCTCCTTGATGGCGGCTAATGCCTGCTTGCTGTCCCCGTACTCTTTCAGAACGGCATTGATTTTCTGCATTGAGATGAAGGGAAGTAGAAAAGAAATCAATTCCTGGTCTTTTGCGATATGAATATAGGCATCGTGGATTTTCTTTGCTGCCTTCTCTTTGATTCCGGCCAGTTCCGTCAGCTTTTCTGGGCTTTTCTCGATTATTTTGAGGGAATCGGCACCAAACGCTTTGATGATTTTCTTTGCCGTTACAGGTCCAACTCCCGGTACATACCCGCTGGTCAACAGCTCATAGATAGAATCTGTGCCGCCAGCTTCATAATCAATCTTGCAACTTTCGACCTTGACATACTGTGTTCCCCGCCGTGCATCTTGTTCCCAGTGCCCTTGATAGGTAATATAAGCATTCTCAACAGGGTTCGGAATAATGCCTTTGAGGACAATGCTCTTGCCATCTTCGATGCGAGATGCAATAAGAATCGCAAAGCCGCTCTCAGGGTCACAGAATGGAACATCAACGATTTTAGCTTTGAATTTTGTCGCACTTTGCACCGCATGTCTGTTATATGTTATTGTCTGATAGCTGCCAACCATTTGATACTCCTTAATACAACACGAAATGATAACCCGGATACTTTGATTTGAGTAGTTTCCACTTTAGGCGAAAAGCTTCGGTTTGAATGTACTTGCTGTTCTTTTGGTCATATCCCTTTACATCCTCTACCACGACCGTGCCATTTTTATCTCGATAATAGAAATCTGCTCGGTAGTCGATTTTCTGAATTCTTTTTCCTTCATACTGAAACGCTTCCTGAATTGTCAACGGGACCTGCCGTTTCAGCTCCGTGATACTTCCGCCCTTTTCAAGTATCTGCAAATCTAACCACCGACAATATTCTTTAGTAGAGTCAAACACATCCACGATATTGCCATGCTCTTTTGCATCCTTGTTCCCTGCTACAAATCCGTCCTCGTACGCATAAACCTTGTGATTCCCGTATTTGGGATGCGTCACTTTGACTTCTTTTGCTTTGCTGGCTTTGGCACAGTCTTTTCCACCCTGCACCTGAATACTCAGCGCAGGGTTCTTTGCCAATGTTTCGTTAAGCCATTTCTGTGTCAACTGCATTTCGGATGCCTCGATGATGGTGTAAAAAGAAAACTCTTATACTTCAATTATACCATTCCTGTACTTTGGTCACAACAAATTGTTGTTTTGTTAACTATCATTTCACAATTACAATTTTTTTCAATGTGTAAATCACTTGCGTACCTGTTATTGTATTTCGTTTATTTCATGTCCATGTTATTGCGTTCCTGTTGTTGTAAATTCAAAATTGCTTTGGATATACATAACGGAGATTATTTGCATCGACTTTTCTTGCTGCTCTCAGGCGAAGTGGGCATTCAGAAAAACTTGCATAAATACATTATCCTTGGTCTTTGTGGTATTCTGAGGTTCTCACTGTTACTTTTTTCTTTCCAAACCCATCCATTCAGCTCAACTAAATAGAGATTATTTACGTTCCACTATTTCTGTTGAGACTATAACAGAGATTGTTTTCATTCGTGTTTCGTCTTTTGCTCTATTTAGCGGATTCTTAATATCAGAGTATTCTCTGTTCTGTCTTAACGAAGCTCATTTTCATTTTTAGCTTCATCTTTCATTCCTGAAGTCTTCCAAACAAACGTAGATTATTTACGTTTGCTTTTCGATTCACAGTATTTAGGCTCCTATTCAATCTAACCTGAGATTATTTTCGTTCCAGTTTTTTTTCATGACACAGATTGAATGCGTAGTATCAATATACTATTCCGAGATTATTTACGTTTTACTTTTGCATTCAGAACTATCGGGCTATTCCAGGTAATGCGTATCACACTTTGTGGAGTCCACATCAAACAGCGTTTATTTTCATTCGAGTTTGGTTTTGCTGCTCATTCATTGTTCGTGTCTCACCTTCTCTCCCCTACTATCATGTGAGCCTAAATTTCTTGAGTTGTGCCAACCGGAGAGTGTTTTCTTTCCGTTCTGGATATTATAGGCGAGCCTCCCTATCACGGCTGCGTTATACCCGAGGTTATTTACGTTCATTTTGGGGAAGCGGTATCTTGAGAACGACTTGACAGAGGTTATTTACGTTCATCTTCTGGCCCCTCTCTACCAGTGACTAGCTTTTTTCAAGCGGAGGTTATTTACGTCAGATTTTTGCTGCAATGTAAAACGAGGTTATTTACGTTCATTTCTCTAAAGTCACGGGAACCCAAACGCCTCATAGAGTTTCCAGAACGTAAAATCGTGCTATATTTAACACTTTGTAATTCTTATTTCGCAACTTCCGCGCTTTTCCCGTTGATTCCCCATAGAGCTCTCTTAGAATCCTTCTTATAATTACAAAATCAAAACTGCAACGTTAATTTTCTCTCATATGTGTTTGCTTTTATCATTAGAATGTTAGTATTATCATCGTATTACCGTGCTTTTGTTTTATCCTTACGAATCCAATTCTGCAACGTAAATAATCTCTGATTCCTCAGTTTTATTGCTTTCTCGTATGAATTGTGTCTACTGTTTGTATAATTTCAATGCAATAGTTCATTTTGGATGTAATTTATGCGTAAAGGATAATGACATTTACTGCAAAACAAACTATTATATTCTAAGTGCCCCATGAGAGCATGGTACAGCAGCTGCGCCCGTTTGGAATCAGATAAGAGGTTATACCCTAGGTTATTTTCATTGAATTTTGGATAGGGCCAGCAACATAACGGCTATTCAAGACGGAGGTTGTTTTCGTTCGATTTTTAGTCAATCAGAACTCTTAGCTGTTTCGTAGCAAACGGAGATGATTTACGTCTCATTTTTGAAGCGGGGACTTTACTCCATGGGACATGAAGGTTCATGCCAGGTGTATTGCAAGACGGAGATTATTTTCGTTGCGTTTTTAGCAGCAGGACTTCTTTAACTGCTGTACCTAAAAAAGAGGTTATTTTCGTTTGGCTTTGCCAACACTTCTTTCAGCAAAGAACTACAGTTAGAATGGTGTGATTCCCATTATCTGTTGTGGTTCAGAACGGCCCTCCCCTCCCCCACTTGATTGGGAACACTGTATTGTAGAGCAGAGATTATTTACGTTTCAGTTTGTATCTGCTTATAAGTACACTGCTACTTGAGCTGCAATTTCTTATGCAATTCAAAGCAGAGGTTCTTTTCGAGTCAAACAGAGGTTTTTTTCGCAAGTTAACCGAAATAAAGCTCTGTTCCCAAAGCAAACAATCTACTCCGAAACACAAAACAAGCTCCCGTGAAGAGCAAAACAAACTCTTTTTACAAGCAAAATAACCTCCGTTTCTTCTATATATAATAAAGAATAAATAATAAAAGAATAAAATATAAATTGCATCTAAAAAGAAATAAAAGAATCGTAATTCTAATCAATAGAACCTTGACATTATGTGACAATTGTTGTAAACTAAATTATAATGTTCTTAGTGTAACCATTTTTAGGAAAAGCTTTCTTTGATGGTTTGCTGCATATTAAAAGAAAGGCTGAGCAGCCATCTGGCTTGTCTCAAATCGACGATGAAAAAGAAAGACAGCAATGCAAAAGCTAATGATAATGTTGAGTCAGTTGTTGGTGAAGTTCTCAGTAATGAGGAAGTTCAAGAACAGATGGCATTGGCTCAACTACCCGAGGTTAAAGCGCTCAATAAGTCTATCATCACGAAAAGCAATGACTTGATTCAAAAGACAAAATATTCATTGCCTCGAAATGAGCAAAAGATTTTGCTGATTATGCTATCCAAAATCGACCAGCGTAATGATAGAGATGCATCGAAATACTACACCATTACATTCCAGGAGTTTTCAAAGCTTACAGGCGTAGACATCATGCGCAGCGGTTATAAACCGCATCTACAGCAGATTGTAGAAAACCTGGAAAACCGTACCTTCTGGGTTCCCGACGGGCCGGACCAGTTAAAAACCATTTCTTGGATTAGCAAGGGTTCCCGTGTCAACTTCAAGGATAAAACCATCCAGATGCGTTTTAACCCGGATATCTGGAAAGACATCGCGCAGCTGACAAGCAATTATACATCTTATAGCATCGAATATCTGCTCACAATGCAAAGCACCTATTCGATGCGCATTTATGAGATTGTATTGTCCTATGATAACGGTTCCAGAGAGTACAATTACACGAATGGCGTAATATTCGAGCCTGTGACGGAAGCCATCCTTCGTAAATTTCCGGAAAAACAGAATGAACTAAAGGGATATAAATTCAAGGTCTTTGACATGGAAGAATTCAAAGGAATGCTTTCTATGCCGTCCAAAGATGAGATACTTCGCAGCAAAAAGAGCAGAAAGACGGAAAGCAGCTCTGAGCCTAAATTCAGCAGAGAAAAAACTGTTTCCGAAAAATACAAGGTCTTTTCTGATTTTGAGAAGAACATCCTTGCACCTGTCAAAGCCGAAATTAACGAGATGACGGACCTCTGGTTTGATTATGAACCGGTTCGGCGCAAAGGTGTGAGAAAGTACGAGTTTCTTTATATTTTCATTAAGTACAAGACAAAGGAAGAAATGAAAAAGGTCCGTGCCTTCCATGAAGAGCGGCAGAATCTTGAAACCGAACTTGGCCGAAAGCGCAAGTCCCGCCGCGTAGTTAGTCTTGAAGCTCTTGAACAATATAATCTTCCTCTATCTGAAACTGTCATGAGTATGAGCTACCACATGGCACGAAACGAAGTGAAAGCCAAAGCTCAATACCAGAACTACGAAGAAAAGCTGACGCCGGAAGAGCGCAACATCTTTACTGATGTGTTTACCATTGTCGGTAAAATCCTTACCAGCACTCGGAATCCTGAGCATAACAAAGAAGCTTTTGACGCTCTGAACCGTATTATCAAGGATAACAACGGGTTGAAGACTTGGACGTTCGGCATTGCCACGAGGTACAAATCCTTGCTGGAAGCAGACGGTGGAACAAAGACCGCCAACTATTACCGCAAAGTCATCTTCAATGATTTGATTGAAAGCTCGGCAACCACAATCGCGTTGGGTGAACGGGCAATCAATGCTCATGAGAATGGCCTGAACAAGCTGATTGATTTTACTACAGTGTTCGATGAGGACACAAACGAATGAAATAGGGCCCACCATTTGGTGGGCCTTTTTGTTTGCCGAACATCAGAAATGAATTTACACCAACAGGGATTTAAGTTCTGGAGCAGAGAGAAACTTTCATTAGCAATGTCATGAGATGCCAACCCAGGTCGTACACCAACAGGAACGTGCGTTCCAGACAGGGGATGAATAGTACTCTGTCCACTGCCAAAAGCAGCGGTAACAAGGCTCTAACAATTAAGATTGGATTTATACCAACAGGGATGTGAGTTCTTGACGGCTTGTATAGAATATCAAAAAGAAGCAGTCTCCAAAGTTCGCGTTGACATTTAGCTAAAGCATGTTATAATTGAATCATTGAGATTGTGGGTGTTGACATTTTGTGCGATTTGTATATGTAAGCAGAGTTCGTAATTGGGCCTTGCAAGACAAAAATCACGCTGTCAGGTCAAACACCACGTTAAGACTAAAATCACAATAACAGGTACTCGAGTAACTCAACTCTTGAGTAATGAGGTGCGTAACATGCCAGCGAAAGTCATCACAGTCGCGATTGAAAAGGGCGGAACAGGGAAGACCGTCACCGCTTCGAACCTAGCATATCTGATGGGGGAAGATGGAAAGAAAGTGCTGTGCATTGACACAGACCCCCAAGGCAATTTGACCAGTGCTCTCAGTGATGGAAAAGGTGAAATCACAGAGGGTCTGTATGAAGGACACGCACTCTATGATATGTTCAGCGGCTTCCGGTATACGAAAACCCGCGATTTCATTGTCCCGACCGAGTATGGTGATAACGTGGATATGATTCCCGGAAGTGCTCAAACGCCGAAAATCAATCAGAGATTAGCTGACTTGTTTGATGATGCGAATATCCTGGCCAAAAGTGGAGCCATGAAACGCATTGATAAGATGTCGGACTTCCTGTTTTATTTCTTGGAGCAGGTGTTGGACGATTATGACTACATAATTATCGATACGCAGCCGACCCGTGACTCATTGCTGCTTACCAATGCAATTAGTGCAGCCGATTATATCCTGATTCCCATGATGTGTGATGCAAACTCCCGTGGGTCTGCGTTCAGAACGTTTGCACTGTGCAATGAGCTATGCAATGCACCGGGGAGCCGAATCAAAGGTGTGGGTGTTCTCTTGACAGCGGTGAATAAAAAGGCGAAAGCTGCAAGGCTGATTCGTACACAGTGTCAGGATGTTTTGGGTCCTGCTCTGTTTGAGCATGAAATCCCGAACAGCATCAGTGTCGGTATGTCTGTTACTAATTATCAGCCAGTGTGTTTCTATGCAGCAAAGCAGCCTGTTTCGATTGCATATCAGCAGGTTTATAAAGAATTGATGAAGCGTTTGGCAAAGCTGGAGGTGAAGTAAAATGGCATTGACAAAGAAGAAGGGGCCTGTAACCACACCCAAGTTGCCTAATATTGAAGCTTTGAAGAAAGTAAATAACAATAACGCCGGTGCATTTTATAACGACTTACTCAATGCAAAGCACAAGATAGAATACGAGAGCCGCGACATATCCCTCTTTAATATCCGAACAAACCCTGATAATGAAATATTCCGTGAAATAGATGACGATGAAGATATTCGGATTCTTGCGGATGATATCAAGCGCAACGGCTTGTTGCATAACCTGGTCATGTTCCCGTCCACAGAAGAGGGGAGAGAGGTCTATGTCCTTCTTTCTGGTGAAAGAAGATATCGAGCCCTCAAGCTGCTTGTTGAAGAAGGGGATACGTCCTGGCAGATTGTTCGGAACTGCAATGTCATTACAACAGAGCTTTCCGACAATGAAAAGAAAGTGCTGCTTTACAGCGCCAACCTGCAGGTGCGTGGTGGCCTAAATGATGAGGCAGTTCGCAGAAAGGCTGTATCAGAGTTTATCGAATGTCTCCAGAAAGAACCCTATAATATGAATAGGGTAGACGCTCTGAAAGCAATCAAGAGCGTGAGTTCTGTAAACCCGAAAACCATCGACAGAGATGCACGGCTCGAAGATAAACTGAGGGGGACCCTGAAAGAGCTTCTCGACGCAAAATTCCTGAGCCGCAGCGAGTGTGAAAGCTATCTGCGATTCGATGATGAGAAGCAGGAAGAGATTGGCCAAAAGTATCAAGAGCTCAATGCAGTGGATTGTCACGGCGATACTGGGGAAGAAGCAGGGAAGAACCACATCGAAGTGATGCGCGATACGCTTCACGATACGTTCCGGGAATACCTGTTCAGTGCCTTGCAGCAGCGTACCAGAGCAGAGCACGAAGAAACCTATAAGAAATCCATCGAGTATTTTGACAGTGAATTACAGGAGCTCAAAAAGAAAGCCGAAGAGTTTGGGATTATCAAAGAGTGCAACACCCCGGAAGAAGTAGCAGATTTTGAGTATGATGCCCAAAAGGATGCTACCAAGGACGTTGCCAAGAAGGAGAGGGAAGCGGCAGATATCAGTGTAAGTGCCGTATTAAAAACCACTCCGACAATCATCAAGAAGTTGCAGCGAGTCTATTCAAACAAGAGCTATGAAAAAGCATTGCGCCATGTTTCACAGGAATCGAGAGATTCCGACATTGCAGCACTCGAAGAAGTGATTGAGATGGCTACAAAGCTGAAAGAAAAAATCAAAGCCGTGGATTGATTAAGGGAAACCTAAATGAATAGTGAAAAAAGTACGATTTCAGTGCGGTTCCGTTCAGACTTTGCGGAAATACTCGAAGTTCGGGCGTGGTACGAAGGAAGTCGCTTGGGAACACTGACAAACCGATTGGTTAGAAGTGAACTTCAAAAGGTCAGCAGAGTAGGGGAGAAGTACATCATCTCTAAAGGTTCTGCTGAATACGACGAGCTGGTAGCTACCGGGGGTCTGGATGAATCGTACTATCTCTTACCAGAGATTGATGAAATCATATCCTTCATGCCGACCAACGAAGGTAGACGAGGAACAAAGTTAACGAAAAACAAACAGGTCTCGTTGTACTTGACCGAGGATGAAGTAAGCCAGCTGAATAGAGTTGTTTATGCACAGGATGTATTCGGAACCTATGACAGCGAAAAGATTCTATCGTATCGTTACGCAATCCATGGGCTGCTCCTAAATACTGAACTTCTGAAAAAGCAGATTCACAAGGATTTCTAAACATGCAGCGGATGCACAACCAAGAAAACGCTTGGAATGAGCATTCGCTGTTTGCTTTTTTGTAAGAAATGAATTTACACCAACAGGTATGCGAGTTCTGGATGAATTGTATGGCTTGTGGCAAGTTGCATCGCAGGATGCCTGTAAAGATTCCAAAAGCTAAAAGTCTTCCCTATATTTCGCTAAACGCAGATTTAGCGAAACTAGAAATCAAACAAAATACAGTCCCCTTTTCGTTGATTTTCAAAGCTAAACCATAAAAGCGCAAAACAAAAAGCCCCAACCAGAAAGGTCGGGGCTTTATTGTTATTTAGGCGAAGCTGTAGTTTGCAACAACTCCCACGAGCTCTTCACGAGTCTGCGGGTCAGATGTTGCACCGCTCACAACGGTCCATTCGGCAGCTTTAGCATAATCGCCAATCAGCATACCTACCTGAACCCAGTTTGCGAGAGAGCGCATCGAGTTTACATTGCCATCTGTAGCGCCACAAGTTTGGCACTTCTTGGCAATTTGGTGAACGCAATCTACCATCGTCTGCAGCGGGACATCATTTCCACAGCCGGTCATACCCTTGATACGTTTGATGATAACCGCATCATCCGGGCATTTCATGTCAACGATGAGATGGTGGCGGTCGATGAACGACTGGTTCAGCGGACGGCAGCCTTCCAGGTCAACATTCAACGTGGAGATGATGATGCAGTCAGGATGCCGATGCAGCATCTCACCTGTCGGCAATACAACGCAGCCAGTTTCATCCAGCAGGCCATTCAAACCGGGCATGACGGACGGACGCGTAATCAGAGAAGGCTCCTGCAGCTCACATACCCAACCATTGCGGATGGCGCGAACCAAAGGACTCTCAACATAACGGAAGCCCTGGCCGCAAGCCTCGGAACAAAGCTTCATCTGCTTGCGGAACAGCTCGGTCATGCACTCTGTTTCGGTAGCGTCTGCTTTGGCAACACCAGTGATAGCTTCATACGCGGTCACGGGGTCCATACTGATATCAGTCGCGGTCGGCAGGTCTTTGAATAGCTCCTCATTGATGCTATCGTCAGAATCAGAAGCATTGACAGGCATCATATCGCCTATCAAGTTGTACATTTCAGTACCGGCATTGCAGGTAATGAAAGTGTAAGGCAGGCCAAGACCGGCTGCAATCGCACGAGCACCAGCAGTCTTGCCGACAGACGGGTCGCCACGCAGCATGATATTAGTCATGGGGCGCTTGGTGTCACGAGTGTTAGCAATCAAATAGCAAGTCGTTTTTACCTCTTCAGGGAGAATGTATCCGTCATCCAGCTGAGGAATCAGGCTCTTCTCTTCATCAGAGAGAATACGGTTGTTGTCCGCAAAATAGCCAACGAAGTCCTTCACGGACTTAAACTTGAACTTGCTGGTTCCGGAGCCTTTTTGGTCACTCAAAAACTGAAAAGTGCCCCAAACCAAATCGGGGGAAAATTTCTTGCTCTTGGCAAGGCTCTGAGTAACACTCTTCAAATTACCGTTGTTAGGATATTTTGCCTTGAGGTCCGTGTCTTGCTCTAACATTGCGTCACACGCAGTACCAGCCAAAGCACAAGCGTACTTGACTTTTTGGGTAGTGTCGGTTTCTGCAACATACTTCTGAAAGATGTCCTCAAAACCGTCAACACGATTTTGAAAATCGCCCCACAGAAGCAGAAAGAAAGGTGCAAGGCCAGTCTTAGATGCGTCTAAAGGATTTCCATTCAAGCCATTAGAAGCATACATCTGCCCGGTGCCTCTATCGTAAGCCAGGCAAAGCGTATTTCCCAAATGGTCAATTTCACATTCCTTGTAGATATTGTTGTCTACCCACTCAGCCATTGTTCGACCATCTTTATTGCAGGAATACGCGCCTACCTTGCGCCCATTCTCAATCATCTCAGCGCGGCACAATGCCTTCGCGAAATCTGCTGTTATTTTGCCGGGCACACAGTGCCCATTGGTCTGGTATACCCTGGCCTGCTTTACACTGGCAGCGGTAGGGTCATCAATAAACCTCGTTCCGATGCCTAGCTGGACATCATGAAAGAAGTCGGGCAGCGCAGGGTCGAGCAAGTCATTGGTCTTGCCGGTCCACCACATATTTTGCATATTCATAGTTTTTTACCTCCGATTAAATTAAAATAGTCGAGACCAGCAAGAATGCCAGTCTCGACTTAAATTAGTGTGTAATCGCCCGTATAGCCTGTTAGCACAGCTCACGGGGCTTAGAATAGATTAGAAGGGCAAATCGTCCTCTTCCTCAACGGCATCAAATTCATCAGCCCCATACTCACCGTAAGTCGGTGCAGAAGGAGCAGGAGCCGAAGCAGGAGTTGCTGCAGGAGCAGGAGTGCTGTTCTGAGCAGTGTCTTTGCCACGACTTGCAAAAGCTGCTTTGTCAGCCCATACGGTGTAGGACGTACGATTTTCACCGTCCTTATTCTTGTAAGAATAGCTGGACAAAGTACCAGCAACCATGATGGGGTCGCCCTTATGGAATTTGCTTGCGATAAACTCCGCAAGTTTTCCGGAGGCAGCGACAGCCACAAAGGAAGGAACATCAACCCACTGCCCATCCTTCTGGTAAGAGCGGTTGCTGGCAACCGTAAAGTTTGCAATGTTATTTCCGTTCTGAGTAGAACGGGTCGTAACATCTGCGGTCAGGTTACCCATCAGCATGCCATCGGCAAAGTTGCCATTGACATCATGCTGAATCGTTGCCGCACTCAGATAAGTGTAATATTTCTTCTGCCCATCCTTGTCATAGGAACCAGATTCGAAGCGGCCAGTGACCAGAACAGGAGCGCCTTTGATAAGTTTAGCGCGCAGATTGTCACTGATAAACTTTTTAGGAGCACGAACAGGTAAAAAAGAGCTTTCCTTATTCTGCCCACGGTCTACTGCGACACGGAATCCAACGTATGTGTTGTTGCCAATAGTGAATTCTTCTGCGTCAGCAGTAAGACGGCCAATGATAGTAAAAACATTAACGTTAGTCATGATAATTGTCTCCTTTCAAAAAGACAGTTAATAAATAAAAAAGGCAGGCTTCCCAAACAAATGAGAAGTCTGCCTTACGACAAGATTGTGAATTGTACGAGCGCATATATCGCCTAGTAGATGGTATCTATCGTACAATATTCATTGTATCGAGTTCGCATATATCGTCAAGCATTTTTGGGATGAAATCACACAATCGTTGCGTGAGCAGTGAGCCAGTCACCTACTTTGTTGTACAGAACCGTCTGGTTCACATATTCTTCGCCGTAGTATTTCTGAGCCTGCTGGACACTCAAAGAATCATCACCAAAATAATCGCTTACATCGGCATCGGTGACCTTGATTTTCTCTGCTTCAGCCACAGCCTGGAAAATCAGATACGCCTTTACGCTTTCTTCAATGCGGTCATTGTAGCTGTCGAGCAAGGCATCCTCAGTATCGTAATCGGTGGTTTCCAGGTACTCGTCCATGGTCTTACCCATGTTCTCGGCACTTGCTTCGATTTCCTTGCGGTAAGTATCACGCTGGTCATCAATGAGGTTCTGAGGAATTTCGGAAACAACGGAGTTATCCATCATATAGTTATAGATGGCAAGGCCCAGAGCATCTTTGGTCAAAAGCTCATTGTAATACTGTTTGAACGTATCCACGGAATTGACCAGAGTGCCATCCTCGGTGTAATACTTGTTATCGCCGAAGCAGTTCACGATAGAGTCATCCGTCAAGGTCAGCTCAGAGACATCCTTGAGTTCGATGCGGAACTGAACATCCTGACCAGCCAGGCTCAGAGTGTTGCCCTCGGAATCCGTGGTGTCAGGGTAGCTGTCGGGGAAAGTCACAGTGATATCGAACTTCTCACCGGCAAAATGTCCTTCAATCTGGCTCTCAAAGCCATCTACGTAATATCCCTGACCCAATACGATTTCGGCATCCTTTGCAGAACCGTTCGGGAATTCATCGCCGTTGTAGGAGCCGGTATAATCCACCGTCACGCAATCGCCTTCCTGCGCCGCGCGGTCCACAGTGGTGTGTTCACCGTAAGTCTGCTTAATCTGCTGCAAAGCGGAATCCAGAGCGCCGTCTTCCATGTGCAGGTCTTCAGTCTTAAAGGTCATATGGTCATAGTCATCCGGAAGAGTAACAATATTCTTGGCCTTGACACCAGCATAGTGACCGTCCTTTTTTAGACCCGCACTGTAATCAATGTCCAGCGCAGTCTCGACGGTTGCAGATTCTTCAGTGGCAGTAGAAGAACTGTCACTGCCGGACACAGCAGTCGATGCACAGCCAGACATGATGATGGATGCAGCCAGAGCAGTTGCAAGGATAAAAGAAGTTTTACGTTTATTCATTTGGTATTCTCCTATTTTTGAAATGTTATTTTTACTGGACTTGCAGAATGCTGTTCAGCAAATCTTCATTGTTCGTGACGGCCAGGAAATTGCGGTCAGTGCCTTCCACGAGATAGGTCTTGCTGCTGTCAGAGTCAGCATAATCAGAGCGAGCAACTGTAAAACCAGAAAGTGTCTGCTTGGTATCCGTGAACTGAATATCATCAGCGTTGTAGGATGCAGGTGCAAACACGACCTCAGAATCGCCATCTTTGACCAGAACGCGCTCATTCGTCAGACTCAAAGTGTGTCCATCAAAATCGGCAGGCACATTATCAAGCAGCAAGGAAGCACCATCATTGGCAGGTGCGGCACTGCTCAGCAAAGCGGTTACTTCTTCATTTGCTGCATCGTTGATGCTCTCATCGCCGGTAGCACCGTATGTAGCAATCACAACAAGTACTTTACCGTTCCCGATACCTTCAATGCCGGTAATCATATGAGTGGCACCGTCTTCGTGTTCGGTCATTGTACTATTGCCCAGATAAGAGCTGTCGCTCACCATACGGACAAGATAGGTTACTCCATTGCGCTCATACTGCAAGGCCGCGCCATCGTACTTGATGCTGTCTGCACTGTCTACAGCGACCGCTACCTTGGATTCGCCATCAGTAATCAGGAAGGTCGAGGAACTCAGCGTCCAGGTGTTTCCATCCGAAGTCATAGATACTACAGGAGTCAAGGCTTCCTGATTTTCAAAATTAGTGTCGGTCGTCGCAACATCAGCCGAGATGTTCAGAGTACTTCCAGTAGACGGATAAACGATAGAATCACTCTTACGGCTTTCAGCAATCGTCATGCCCATAACGACCACGGATGCGGCAAGAACTACACAGCTGACACCCAGAATGACATTGCCGCCTTTGTGGGACTTAACAGCCACTTTAGGCTTAACAGCTTTTTTCTCGGTATCTTTCGCTACAGGTTTTTTCTCCGGTTTCTCTTCCGGTTCTTCATCTGCATACGGATTCTTGAATCCACCAAACGAAGGAGAGACAAAAGAGTCGCTGTCATCATCCTGCTGATTGCTTTCGGGTTTAGCGACAGGCTTTTCCTCAGTGGCGGCAGGAGCCGCTTCCATAACGGGTTTCGTTTCAAACTCATTGGAAGGCTTGCTCTGCTGAGAAGAGCCTTTCGGACGGAATTTATGTTCCGGTGTGGGGATAGGCGTTACGTTCTGAACGTTCCCTTTATTCACCGTGTCTGCCTTGTCCTTCTCGGCTTCCGACACGGGAGCGGGAATGGTAGTGGACTTATCGTCCTGGACCTTTTCAACTTTCACGAACTGAGAAAGGTCGAGTTTGGTTTCAGCGGGAGTATCCTCTTCTTTCTTCTTGTTCAGGTCCTCCGCAAAAACCGTGGTCCAGGGCTGATTCGTCCGAGTCACATAGGGCGGTTTCTTCAATTCGCCAGACTTGTTCTGGCTGTTCTTTTCGTTGCTCATTGCTTTTCCTCCTCAAGCCCGGTTGAAGCAGACAATGCGAACATTGTAGGCATCGCTCAGGCAGGTATATACGATAAGGTCCGCAGAACCCCAAACAACCGTTCCGTCATTTTTCTGCAAAGCATCAAAACCAGTCACATCGTTGTGGCCGTCACAGGCATCCACACAGACGTAGTTGATTTGTTCGCCAGACGGAGTGATGACATATGCGGTCGAGCCGATTGTCACGGATGTCAGGCCAGGTATTTCGTTATCCGCGACGATATTGCTGCCGCCATCCTGCGGTGCTTTTGGGAAAACACATGCGCTGTCTTCACGGTTGCAGGTTTCCTGGTCCGTGTTGTTATAAAGCGCAACGTCTACCCCGGCCGCAGGGATATGCAATCGGCCGCAGAAGTTCGGGTAATCGTTATCGTCGTTATAGTTCGGACCTGCCGGTGTCGCTTCTGCCTGCTGCTCGGCCTTTGCTTCTTCCTTTTCTTTTTCGGAATTCTTTTCTTCCTGGATGTTCTTCAACTTGTTATCGATTTTCTGAATAGAAGCCTGAACATCAAGAGTTTGATTGACGGGTGTTAATTCCGTGTTCCTAACCTCAGTAGAAAGAAGTTCAAGGCGGCTGGCATCCACATCAAGTGTCGGCTCCAACAGCGTAGATGACTGAGCCGAAAGAATCGCCTGTGTTGCGAAATCTGCTGCCTGCTTATTTCGCTCAACATTTCGTTTGACATCCATCAGAGAAAAGATAGATGCGAGCAAAGCAGCAATACTAAGCAGCAGCGCAACAATTTGTTTGAGAGTCTTCATTTTTTGCTTGCCTCTGACTTGCGACCATTTTACGGATAATACGATTGAGCTGGAAAATGGGAGACCGGCTCAACATTTTCCATTATTCGCGATTCGCACATTTCCGCAAGTTTCGGAGCGTTTGGGCGAATTTTGTACTCAATGAAGTTCTTCAAAGCTGATTTGACCATTGCTCTGCTGGGCCTTTTTGGAAGAGCCTCTGCCACGCTTTCGGAAGCTCTGGTCAAACGGCTGGACCTTTTTGGGCTCGTCAGAATTCTGCTGCTTTTCATTTGCCGGTTTCTTTTGCGATTTTGCAGGAGCCTCTTTGGATGGCTGCTTCTGTTTAGGTGCCTTTGCCGAATCCTCCTTGGGACTTGATTTTGAAGTGCTCGTCCGCTTATCCGTGATGGGTTTCTTAGGCTTCTTCACTTCTTTTGAAGGTTCGACCTTGCGAGTAATGTTAAAGCCTGCGAGAGCCGCTTCCCTGTCTGCTTTTGGGCGCTGAGCTGGTGCTACCGGTTCAGCTTTTGGTGTCTGAGGAACATCAGGCTTTTGGGGCCGGGGCTGAGTCGGATGGCTCTCAACGGATTTTGCGGATTCGTGAGGTTCAACTTTAGGCTCGGTCGCTGCTGCTTTGAGAGTGCCGAACGCGTTCATCTTCTTTGCGGGCATTTCAGGGGCGTTGTCCTGCATAGATGGTTCTTGTTCTAATGTGGGGGCGTCAACGATATCAGGTTCAGGAGGAGCAGGGACATCAAGGTCCATCATATCCATACCCGGCTCTTCTTCATGTTCATTCACATCATCAGGAGGATTGAATACGTTAGCATCATCGTCCGCAAACGGGTCCTTTTCATCATCCATGTCAATGCCGCTGGGGTCAAATGAAAGACCAGCGTGGGAATCAGAATTTTCGGCGAAGGGGTCCTGCGTATCGTCATCATCCACAGGCAAATCAAAGACCGACTCTTTTTCGGGCTTCGGTTCAGGCTCCAGCTCTGGCTCAAAGATGTCCGCAGAATCAAAAGGCTCAGCGGCATCTGCACTTTCTGGTGTCGATGCAGATTTAGGGGCGGGAGGAACGATAGGTTCAGATTCATCTTCCAGAACGTCAAGGATTTCGGAGGGTTCCGGATTGATTTCGGTGTGAATGTTCACCTTGACGTTTACAGGTTCGTTGTTGTTAATCGGGGCGGATGTTTCGGGTTTCTTAGAATCCTTGGTCGGTTCTTTTTCAGTCGGTTTAGCAGATGTTTCCTGATGCTGTTCATAGTCTCTATCCGACTTGCCTTTGTCCTGATATTTTTCAGAAATCTCTTCAAGGATAATTGATGCCTGAGAAGCAACTATATCAGAATCCGAGTTCTTCCCTTTTACCTGTTTCGGACGCTTAATGAATTCGCAGGAATCAAACCAAAGTTCATCATCCAGCAAGGGAATGTTCAGGTATATCAGGACGGAAGCAGCTACTATCAGGATTACCGATACCCACCACGCTAATGGATACAGAATAAGAGAGAAGCCATAGAGCACAAAGGCAATGTTGCGAGCGGTGCGGCATTTTGTTTTCAGCTCATTTTCTTTTGCGCCGTCAAATTTCGGGTACGAGTCTTCCTTGCCGGGCTCATGATAAAGAATATAACAGTGCTTGCCGTTGACTTTATATTGAAATAGAGTCACGACCATCGGCTCGTTCCCGCACGCTATCAAGGCTTCCTTGAATTTTTTTACTTCGTGGCGGTTCAGGCGCAAAGCAACATAATCCTTGCACCCCGGAACTTCCAATTTAAGGGCAGTGTTTCCTGTATCCGTCACAATGATTTCGAGTGCCGTCGCTTCCAGCGATTTACTGCGTCGCTTATAGGTTCTACCCATGACCACGATTCCCGTCAGAGTTCTTCTATCTTTCGTTACTCTGCACGAGAACAGGCAGCACACGAAGCACAAAAGAACAATCATCGGAAAGTTCATTCAGTATCACCGTCCTGTTTACGGTTTCGATTATCCAGCACAATCAGCTTGGGTTTGTTGGTTACGTTCTGGAAGTTCACTTTCTTCACGCTTGCGCCAACTTCTTGCGTTGCGGTTTGCTCTTGAACCGGTTCCTGTGCCTTTTTTGCGGTCGAGGAAGCCGGAAAGCACTGCTCGATACTGACGAGCGTTTCGTTGTTCATTCCCTTATCGTCTTCAAGGCAAAACAGCATGTTGTAGGTTCCACCAATATGGTAGTCACGGTCCTTTTGCTTTACGGTGAGGAAGATGTCGTGGGAAGCTGTGTCACGAAGCGGATTTCCCTCTTCATCTACCGGGACAAACCGCCAAGTCTCTTTAATGCCGGTCATGTCACGCTGCTGGTCAGCCGAGACGGCCAGAGCCTTTACCGTGACATATTTCCCGTCTTTCGCCCTCTGTACAACTCCCAGATATTCCACGACAAAATACCCGGCCACGAAAAATCCAGCAGCAATGAGCACAATTCTTCGTGTATACAGTGCAAAGATAAGGCCAAGAGCTGCACTGCCAGCAGCACAGAGAGCGTATTTGATTTTCTGCGAGTTAATCATATTGTTCATGTTTCATTCAAGCGAGAAAGCCCAACCGACGCGAAATCGGCTGGGCTTTTTAATGCTGCATTCTTTACTTGTCGGTAAGAAGCGGCATCAGCCCGCTTATCCTCCTTTTTGAGTTGTTAGTGGATGCCGATACCGAATTACTGAGCATTCTGAGTCAACGGATAGCCGCCAGAATCAAGAAGCGAGGTCAGAGTGCCATCGGTGAGGTTTGCGGTAGACAGAGGAACTTTATATTCTCTGCCATCTGCAGTCTTAACGTTGGCGTAAAATTCAATGGTGACATCGCCGCTCATGTCGATATCGCCGAGAGCCTTCGTTGCAGTGTCGGTATTACCCGATGCAGGCTGATTAACAGTGGGCTGAGGCGTAACGACATCATCACTATTGGAATTTTCAGATACGGGAGGTACGCCAACCTGATGTCCGGTTACAGCAGTGAGAACTCCGTTTACACCATCATAGACGGACGGTACGAAAGCATAGCCAGCCACACCGCCAACGATGACAACTGCCAGAATTGCTGCAATGACCTTGCTGCTCTTTTTCTTTTGCGAAGGCCGAGCAGGCTCTGCGGTGGCTTGAGTCGGTGCCGGTGCGGCGTGGTGAACGCCGCTTGCAGGCTTTTCCTTTTTGCCCTTGCCAAGCCCGAAACGCTTCTTGGCCGCTTCGTTTGCTTCCTGCTGCATCAATTCCTGAGCCACCATTGTCTGGCGAGTGGCCGTCATCTGGTCCGGAAGTTCATTGGGGTCAGGAATATAGGGAACGGATGCAGTCGCTTGGGAAGGCTGTTCAACAGAACCCGTTACAGGCACTTGATATCCAGGAGCTTGTGCAGGAGAGACGCCATGAGAAGAAACGCCATACTGCATCGTGGTCTGCGGAGTCTGAACAGCGGGCTGAGGTGCGGCAGGCTGCACGGGCTGAACAACAGGCTGAGACTGAACGCGGGTAATAAAAGGCTGAGCAGCGGGGGCCTGTTGTGCAGGAGTCTGAGCCGGAATCTCTGCCGCACGTTTCTTTGCAAGCAGTGCATCGACCACCTCCTGTTTGACCTTTCGAATCGTGCCATCCGGCATGATGCAGGTGCGGTCGGCATAGACATTGGCCGGAACTTTCTGGCCGTTGATAGTAACGTGGACAACGCCAATAGGCTCGCCCAGAGTCGAATTCGGTTCCATGAACAAATATCTCCTTTCGGTTTTTGTGTGGTGTTATGTATTAAATCGAAACATTTGAGCAATCGTGTCGGAAATCCAGTGCAGCAAAACATTTGCAATATCTGCAACATATGGAATCAAAAAGCCACGTTTAAGAGTCCCAGACATGCAGCATAGGACAAAAGCTAAGCAAGACAAAAGAAGAATTGCCCAAATCAAAATAAAGATGTACTTGCCGAATCGGCCAAGGAATATCCAGCCGCCGCCCGAATCAGATTTCCTGTTATTGCATTCAGGGCAAGAAGCCGTTAGATTTCGGATATTGTTGATGTCATCGTTCGGAACAAGGATTCGGTACGCCCGATGCTCGTTAGCCAGATTGATGGAAATGATATGGTCAACCTGCATCGAATTGCGCGTCATAATGCGTCCACAATACGGGCACATGTAGAACTTTCCAAAAGTTCCGGGATGATTCAAGATATACAGGTATCGGTAATCCTCAGACCGTTTATACTTTTTCCGGTGATTAGCCATGGCAGGCAGCCGAATGGACCCAAGGATGCTCCGGCGGAACACGGCGCTTCGGGAACCCTTCCGGCAGATGGTCCGGGAACTTGGTGCCGTCAGAATTCGTGCCACCGTTGAGCTTTTCCCATTCGTGTTCCCATGCAGAGAATTCCAGGCCGTGAGACATTTCCCACAAGGACAGTTCCCCGTAAGAGATACCACCCATTTCAGAGAGCTTTGCTCTCATAGCCAATTCCTGTGCGCTCGTAACAGTTTTATTAGATGCTTTCATTTTTTCCTCCTCGCGCTTTGCCTGTTCTCTTCTCATTTTGGCTTCCGCATTGCTGCGATGTGCTGCATTGCGCCGGTTCTGAGCGTAGCACGCAGAGCAAAATTGACGGTTCCCCAGGCTGAAAATCGGTGTACCGCAGATGCGGCAGTGTGTAAGATAACCATTGTTGCTTGCCATTTTCGCTAACCTCCTGCCATTAGTCGAAATTACAGTCTCGATTTTACGTGTGTTTTATCGACCCCATATCCCTGATGATGGGACACGAGGTTAATACATACTTATGGGTTATCTACCAAACCAAGCTGAAATCCGATTAGCCGAAACTCCAGTCTCGATTTTGGGTAACAGAAAACTAATCCTTGCTAAGCAAAGATAGCAAAGACTCAATATCGCATCCCCACAAAAGAGCAGAGAGTGCGGTATATGCGCGATGTTTCTTTTCGCAAAAGTAAGAACTGTTGATTCCTACTTGTTTGGCAAGAGTTGCTTCATCGGTTCCGTTCGGGCCATACTTCTCATTGACGACGAGCATCAGCACATCGTAGAGTTTCGAGTCACCGTCCGGGAACTGTTTCAGCAGCTCGATTGCGCCGCCAATCAACTTTGCATACTGCAAAAGAATCTGTGCCTGAGCATAGCGTGCATCCGATTTATGGTCAGATGCATCCAACTGATTGCCAGCAGTTGCAATCAAGCGCAGGGTACTGTTTCCGTCAACGCTTGACGGATGCGTGATACGGGAATATTCACGAAGCAGTACCTCTGTGTTGTGATAGAGATAAGCAGCTTCAGCGCCCTGGACAACTCCCTCATTGGGAGCCAACTGGAGAACCAGTTCCTTGATGGCTTCGCCACCGACTTTCGCAATATCTTCGATGATTCCATCAAAGTTATTCCGAATCATAACGGCAGATACCGGGTCGCTGTCCAAAATAGAGCCACGAAGCATTGCCATTGCCAGTGAAATGCGGGCTGGCTTGCAAGGCTGAGCACTCCGGAATACCGCCCGATTCATTGCATCATCAACTGCATCCACCAGCTGTTGGCATCTCGCAAAGAAAAGTTTACGCATTTCCAGATGTAAACGAGGCTTTACGTAACCTGTGCTGTTTTCCAACAGTGACTGAATCTCCGAGATGTTACGGACTGAACCGTCCGTATCCATATCATGGAGCTGTTCAATCATAGCATCGATATCTCGTGCTTTGAGAATCCAGTTCAATGCCGGATAGCACATCAAGGCAATGACAACGAATTTTTCGTCGGTTCCTTTTTGCGCCATCCGGTTCGCGCATCGGGCAAACACCCTATTGCGGTTCGTGCCGTTGTTGTAGGCAATAAAAGTTCGATTGATGTTCACAACAATTCCCTCCGAGGACAGGATGGAACTCAAGAAAGCTTTCAGTTCAGCATCCGAATCCACAACCAGATTATTTTCCAGTGCCATCATTCATTTTCCCCCTCTCCCCTGTTTTCCTCAAAACATTCAAAAGCTCAGCTCTCGCGTCGCTTTTGATGGTTTCACCAAGCATTGTATTTTCAGACATGTGCAAATCATAATGATTTTCTTTGCAAAGATTGAAGATTTTCTGGCACGCTCGGAAACTATGTACTGGTAAATCAGACCCAAACCGAATATTTCGTTCAAAATTCTCATAATTCTCAATGCTTCTTGCACAGGAAGTATAGACAAAAACAGAAGCCCCATCTTCAAATCTTAGGTTCTCGCCAACCGCTCCATTAAGGACGTCATACAATTCTTTCAAAAAGCCATCACCCATAGCTTTGTTATTGGCTCCGTTCTGAATACGATGGTGGACCACGATATCGCCGGTGATGGGCACTTCGCTTCTCGTGATGCTTGTTGTCTCGTCCGGGATTCTTGCCTGTTCAATGTATACAACGATAGGTCTTTTACTTGATATCATAAACGCACTTCCTCGACTCAAATGATTGTTATTATTTCAGGTTTCGTTGTCGCCATGATTTGTCTTCGATGTTCAGGCTTAGCTCAAAGCATTGTTCCTCGCTATCTTTAACAGGATACTACCTCAAATGATAGCCAATTCGCACAGACGCGCAAGAATACTTTTTAATGTCCCGGACACTATATCTTGTATCATATTTGCATTATACCACAATATATAGTGGTTTGCAATAGAAAAATGCACATCTGACCACAATATATAGTGTGCATCCAAATTTTGAGCACATTATATGTACAACTTGTTGTCTAGCAAAATTCCGAACGTTGCAATATGATGGACAGCGGTCACAAAACTGTTGATACTATTGAATTAAATTGCGTTTCATACAACTTTGTGATATACTGTATATAGGGGTATGCTCCCATGAAATACTGTCAGGAGGTGCATGAGTTTGACAAATCAAGATATAGACATTTCCATGAATAACGTTGTTCAATACGCAAATCAAATTCGGATGCCGCTTGATTCGTGGAACAAAGAAACTCAGAAACAGATATTGTCTGTAATGGAAGCTCAGAGAATAGCGTCAGGGCTAAATGTTACGACATTCTACAACACGCTTCTAGGCTCTACATGCTCTTATAAAACCATCCAGCACATTCGGGAAGGCACAAAGCAGATGCCGCTCGAGTTGGTGTTGGCGTTCTGCTATGTTTTCCACTACGACATTTCAGAACTCATCAACATTCAGAGTGAAAAAAACAGAGCAGAGAGATTCGCCGATTACATGCAAATTGGTGCATCCATCGAAGCTCTCGGCCCACATATCATTTATAACGCTGCCGCAGATATCGCCAATCTTAATCAAGAAGGCCCTTCCTCTGCTATGGTAAGACGCCGCTGCTCGCAAGTTCTCACCGCTTTTGCGCAGAATCTTCAGAACGAGGAAAAAGCCAAAGAAGAGCAAAACAAGTAATTCGACAAACCAAAAGAGCCCCGTACAATCCAGTTCAAGTCTGGTGTACGGGGTTCTTGTTTTTTAATAAAATGCGTCTGCCATAGACAGTAGCACATCCATATTTCCATCGGAAGCCGCCGGTCTATCCGGTTCTGGCATCTGCTTGCCCATGGGACGTTCAAGAGGCTTTGGCTGTCTTGGCAATGGAGAAGGCACGGATTTATGTGCCTTAGAAGGTTTCCTTGCCACAACGTCTTGGACCGAAACTTGCGGTTCGGGAGTCTGAACTGCAGAACCAGAAAGCTGATACTTGCGCAATGCAGTTTCAACAGCTTCTTCTATCACATTTCGGAGTTCCGTTGAGGAAGGGCGTTGTTCGAGGCTGACGCTCTCAGGAACACTTTGAAGAGAGTTCAAAAGCGCATCTACGATAGTCGGTGTCCGCTTTCCATATCCTGCGTTTTTCAGAATATCGTAAGCCGCCTTCTGTTTCGGGTCTGTGAGGTCAAAAGAAACCGGAAGTCTCACCCGATTACCCTTGTCTTGTTTCGATGATGCCAAGGTGTATCACCCCGCAATCAACGACTTTCGGCAGCCAACCTGCTTTCTGCCATCATTTTGTAGCCAACTGCATTGGCGCGTGGGTCATCGATGAACAGATAATCATCACGACCGAGTTCGCTCTCGATAACGGGACGCATCAAGATAGAGCCGCCACCGATGAACACGGGATACGACAGCGTCAGGTCAACGCCTTTTTCTTTCAGAGACCGAATCAGAGTGCGGGCATAGTTCTGAGCGGTCGTGTGAACCACATCATTGAGTTCTTTGCCGGGATTGTAACCGCAGCGCAGAATGTTGTCGATGGTATAGTCGTCCACATCCAGCTGAAAGCGATTACGAACCGCACGTTGAACCTCATCGTACATCTTGATAACGCCGTTGTTGAAGCTCTCACAGAAAGCCATATCAACCTGACCACCACGACTGAACTTCACAACGTCGGTGGTATAACCGCCAATATCAATGATATAGGTATAGGCTTCCGGGCGAGCCATGATTTTGGACATGTAAGGTGCAATCGCGGCAACGCCCTGCGGGAAGACCATGACACGAACGATGCGGATTTCAAAATCCACATTATTGTAAGTGAACACCACACGGCGACCATCACGACCAAAATATTTATCGTACTCCGAAGCAAGGTCGTGAATGTGAGTCGGAGGAAGGCCCATCGCAAGACACACATCCTGCTTGACCTGCTTCTGGCCAGGACGTACATATCCCATCGCCATCATCTCTTTGGCAATCGCAATGAGAGTCAGAACGTAATAGGACCAGTCCGTCGTTTTATTGTACATATAAGGGATACGAGACTGAGTAAGGGTATAATAGTTGCCGTCAAAGAGAAGCGTATCGGACTTTACTGCTGGAGGAATTGCACCATGGCAGATAAGACCTGAATTGAAAGGCTCAGTATGCGGCGTCTTGATGTTCTTGTTACCGGTATCAACGGCAATGACCAACGGATTCATAATTCCTTTTCCTCCTTATCACACAACATCACGATATGCCAGGTAACGAGCCGTTGCAAGTGCAAGCTGTGCATACTCGCTGTGGATATCCCGGTTTGTATCAAACTCAATGCCGATATTAGTCATAGTCTTCCAGGACATCTCGATGTATTTGCGGCAAATCTCGGACTTGCCGTTAATAAGACGGCGAGCGTTCTCTTTCATCGCCTTGGAAAGTTCCGGCTCCGTATAGACGGTCACAGCATGGATATCATGCTCTTCCAGAATCCGGAACATCTCGATAGCGCCGCGCAGTGCATATTCCACTTCATCGCCTGCATCTCCGCTGTAAGAGCTCTGAATCAGATTCTTGCCGGTATCAATGCACAGACCAAACGCGCCATACTGATTGTTCTTGTCAAATCGGGCATACAGGAAAGCATTGGCTTCCTCATCGCCCACAGGCTTGACATCGCTGGAAGAGCTTTCTTCCTCGCTGAAATGAGGAGCGCTCATGCCGCTCGGCCATTCTGCTGCTTCATCTTCCTGAGCCAATTCTCCCTGCGCCCCGTCATCATCCGACATGGTATCCGGCATAACAAACTGTTCGTTCGGAATCTCCGAAGAGAAAGAACCCGGAGCAGCAGGGGCTTCAGGCTCGTTCTGAGAGAAGCTCAAAGAGGTTTCAATCGGCTCATCATCCCCCTTGACAGGCTCTGCAGCGTCGTTTTCAATATCGCTCAGGTCAATTTCAATCCCATCGTTCTCGGGCTGAGAAACGCTCTGAGCGGCATTTGCGTCAGGGCTCTTTGCACCGTCCAGAATGTGCTGGAATACGAGGGTGTCATCTTCCTGCTCATTGTCCAGGGAAGGAACGTCGGCAGGCGTAGGCTGCGGTGCCGATGCAGGCTGTGCAGGTGCAGCAGGTTGCGCAGAGGGCTTGGCGGCAGCTGTCGGGCTCTGGGTTTTATTGCTGCGGCGGAACAAAGTATTGATAAACGGATTTCCGTCCGTAATTTCATCCATCTCCTGTTCCTTAGTTTCCTTCTTTTCCTTCTTCGGCTTGGCAGGCTGCTGCATAGCGCCGGGGTTTCCTTTCGGAATCATAACTTCCGGCTCGTAATCGTCATCGTACACGCGGTACTTCTCAACAGCGGATTCCTCTACCTTCTTTTTCTGGCGTTCCTTTTCAGCTTCCTCTGCGGCTTTTTCATGTTCACGGTTTGCTTCATTTGCGCGGTTTGCTTTCGATTCATCCAGCCGAGCAAACAAGCTGTTCAAACTGCGGTTCTCAGACATAATTCATAATCCTCCTTCTCAGACATTCGGGGCTTGAGTTTTATCTTCAACACTGGGCCCAACTTTGGGCTCAGCACCAGGCATTGCATTATTGGACATTGTCTCACTGCTCACGACGCTGGCACATACCGGAACGGTCTTGTCAAGATTGACAGCCTGCTTCAGGCAAGTCGGCCAAACGCAGTAGTCCTTCGCGTCACAGCGCCACGGGCAGCTCCGTTCGGCACATACGGCGCGGACCGTTTTCTTTTGAGCAGCCACCGTAAATGCACCACCAGGCGTTGCACGAATCTCAGAGCGTCGCCGGTCAATCAACTTATCGATGCCACGCTGTACAGCTTCCGGAGTAGTATTCAGCGCAGCGGCAATGTCTTCAACCGAGCGGCCTGCCTTATCCAGTGAATCAATCTGGCCGAGCAAAACTTTCGTCATCTTGGGATGTGTACGAAGCGGTTTATTAGAGTCCATCAATAAAAGCCTCCTAATGTTTCAACGTGCCAGGCGCTTGAGGCGCTTGTAGTAATAAAACTTTTCTTTCCAGGGCATGTTCTGTGCCTTGAGTGGGGACTGAGCGAATTTGAGGGCTTTCAGCATTGCTTTCATCTCTGCGTCCTCATTGGCGCAGAACAAGCCGATGGTTTCGGGCAAAGCAAGGCTCACAGCAAAGTCCAGCATACCGGTAGCAATCCCGCGCCGTTTATAGGCGTTCTCGACTTTGATAGAGTCGATATAAAGATGTGTCGTAATAGGCAGGACCATTGCAACGCTGTCTTTCGGGTCTTTGTCGCACAACATCTGGCGTTCAGCATTTCGGGCACAGAGATAGTTGATGGCAAGCTGCTTGTCGGGAAGCGGATTGGCAGGAGTAGGCCAGATATCCGCCATCGTTCCCTGCTTGGTCGGAACCTGAAGGATGTCTGCCATCATTACAGCAACTTGAGCCGTTCCATCATAGACCTTAAAGGTGACGGCAGTATCGGAAAGAAGATTCTGCTCACCGAGTTTCGTGCCCCGGTCCTGATACAGAGCACTACTGCAATCTGCAACAACCACAAGCTGGTTCAGGTCCTTATCCACAATCGTGATTTTCTTTTTCATGGTTTTCTATCTCCTTTCCCTATTCATTCACAGCAGAACTTGCGCTTCGAGCCGGTGAACACAACCACCATTGAGGGTCGCATACCACCGGCAGGGTCCTTCGTTCCGTTCTGACCATACTTTGCATAGGACGGCAGCAGGCGGTTGGTGAACTTAACTCGTTCCGGCAGGAAATGCACCCGAACGCCAGGCTGGAGATAGATGTGTTCCTGAAACCAGGCAGCATCAGTCGATACCGGCAGCAGCATGACAACGGTCGTGTTCTTCTTCTTGCCCTCAGCAGCACCCTTCGCAACCCACAGGCGCAGATTTCGGGTCCCGCTCGGAGGGCAGCAATACACGACATTGCCGCGCCAATCCTGTGCAAGACCATCTTCCTTCTTGGTAAAGAACTTCTGGCACTTGGCATTTTCGGGGCGGGCACAGGCATCCAAAGTGAAATGATAAACGCGGTCAAGTTCCTGGAACAGTTCATCCGGGGTTTCCCATTCACCCGCAATGGCACTGCTCACGCTGCTGTTGACGCTTTTGGTGGATTTCATAAAAACCTCCTTGTTATTTTTGAAAAGGTACATTGTAATTTGTTCTTGTGACACCGTTTTTTGGATGCTCTCGAAAAGACACATTTGCTTTCCAGAAACAAGACAAAAAAAGAAAAGGCAGTCACTTTTTTCAGCGATTAACGTGCTTTTTTGCCCTATGTTTTCATTATCTTTGATTCGCACATTTCCGCAACAATATTTATGAAAAATTAAAAATTGCCCCAGGATTTTTCGTCCCAGGGCACGGAAAAAGTCACATTTTATTTTTTAGACGGTTCGTACCAGCTTACATTTTCGCCAAAGCAGTAAAGGCTGATACTAACATTGAACGCTGCATCGTCTTTGCCCACAAGATATACCTTGTAGTTGCCGACAGGAAGAACCAGGTCACTGTATGCGTCATCGATGTACTCAGCAACAATCTGTTTGTTGTCAGTGTGGACGAGCAGAATCTTGAATTTGCCGCTTGTCGTATCAGCAGTCGTATAGCAGTCAACGAGGGTGGACTCATTCTTGACGTCAATATCAAACGCTTCAACGGCTCCTACAAGCTTATCAGCGCTTGCCGTGAAATCAAAAGACCCGTCGCCCATCACATAGCCACCTTGATACCCGGTCGCAGAGTATGCCGTCCTTCCGGCCGCAATCTGCTGCGTATCATCATACAGAGAAGCCTTATCCACACATCCAGTCAGAACCATCATGGTGCAGATAGCTGCAAGGAGCAGTGCTGCGAACTTCTTGATATGTCTCATCATTCATTACCTCCCACGCTATCCTGGCTGGAATCGACGTTGTCAGTGGCTTCTGCGGGCTGATTTTCAGTGTTTTCGTTGGTGCTTTCGGTATCCTCAGATGCGCCAAAAGTCAGCGTCATGTGTGCGGTTTTCGGTACAACATTTACCGTCATTGTTGTCTCAAGGCCGCTGCTGTTCGTAACCTTGACCTTGCTGGTGCCGACCAAAATGCCCGTCACTTCACCCTTAACGTTGACGGCACAAACCGAATTGTCGGTGTTCTCAAACTCATACAGGCTGTTATCGTTATCCGTATCAGGGTCAGGAACATCAGTATAGAAATGAATCGTCTTAGTCTCTCCGATTTCGACTTCCAGGTTGTCGGCATAGAGCTCTTTCGGAGCCTGCTTGACCTTGAGTTTCACAGTCTTGGACACACCATTATCTGCCGTGATAGTGACCGTGGTGGTTCCGGCTTTCAGAGGAACAATCTTATTGTTCTCCACTCGGGCAATCGATTCATCCCCCACACTTACCGTAACTTCACCCACATCAGCCGTTTCGGGAATTGTGGTGTATTCGGGATTCACTAAATTGTTATCAGTAGTAGTGATAATATCATCCATCTCAAAGCCTTCAAGCGGAGATACGACAGTCACTTCCGCGCTGCAGTTCAGCTTGTTATCCCGGCTATAGATATTGATTTCCGTTCTGCCGGACGAGTTGGCCGTCAAGCGCAGCGTGTCATCCAAAGATGCAACGCTCGGCGCAAAGCTCTCAAATGTCATTCCTCGATGTTCGAGAAGCTGCGTGAGCTGGTCTCCCGTCACCTCAGTGCCATTTTTAAGAGTTCCGGTCAACTCAATCACGGTGCTTTCACCGAGCTTCAAATCTATCGTTTCCGGCATTGAAATCGATACCAGCCGATGCTCACCGCATCCAGCCATCAGCAGCGCAGCGACCACCGCAACGCAGCCGATTGTGACAATTTGTTTCAATCGTTTCACAGTCATACAATCCTTTCTATTAGGTGTAAATACTATTCAAATTGGTACATTCATGCTTACAAGCTTTATTGTCCGCGAATCGCACGAATTCGCAACGGTTGATTTTAGGATAACGACGCGGGAATCCTCGGCAATTCAATTGCCGAGATGAAAGCGCCAATTAGGAAAAACTTGATTTATGATGAGATTTATGCTATACTATATGTATGAAGGAAAACCTCATACATTACAGGACTTGCGTATGCAATATTAACTACCATGTGGTATGGTCAGTCAAATACAGACGAAAGGTTTTGACCAAAGAGATTGAAGATTATATGCGCCAAGTCGTGTATGAAACTGCTGCCGAAAAAGGGTTTACTGTACATGAGTTCGAGTGCGGTCAAATGGACCACGTTCACTGTTTTGTTTCCGCCCCGCCGAAATTATCCATTACTCAGATAGTAAAATATCTAAAAGGTATTTCCGGGCGGAAACTTTACGAGCGTTTTCCAGAAATAAGACAAAAGTTGTGGAAAGGACAACTTTGGAATCACTCATATTATGTAGAAACAGTTGGCTCTGTTTCGGAAGAAAACATTCGAAAGTACATCCAAAAACAAAACAAACAATACTAGCAAAGAAAGGAGGTAAATCATCCTTATGCCAAAAGCAAAAAAGCGCAAAGATACAGGGTTCGAAGCCAGTCAAACAAAGTCTGTTTTTCTTTATGGACATCCTAACAAAGAAAAGGCTTCTATCATTGCATCAATCCAAAAATTATTTACTCGACTTGTAAACAATAATATACAAGGTATTAACAATTGTGAGTGGATGCATGTTCAACTTATCAAAAATGATAAGAAAGACCCTCAGGTTCGTGCTTACGAAAAGTCTATTCGTCCCAAAGGGGTGAACTCTGCCTTTTGCCAAGCTGCTTTTGATACAGCGTTTACGCATCTTTCGAATCGTTTGAATACAATCAAGGACGACATGTACCGTGAACACGATGACGTTTTTACGTCGTCTAAGGTTTTGTTCGGTATGGCTCTTGACCACGCAACAAAGGCTGAAATGATTGATGCCATGCTTAAAATCTCTTTGGAAGCCAAAACAAAGCGCAAGGCGAAGGCTGCCAAGGAAGGCAAACCTGAACCTGAGGACAAAGAAGATTTTTACGAAAAGTGTGCCAAAACGCTGAGTGAGATGCCTGACGAAGAGTTTGCCTTCCGCATGGAAGAAATCAACGATTCTTTTGCCATGCTTTCGTTGGAATATAAGGTTCCCGTTATCTCAAAGGCTCGAATTCCGTTGGATAGTCGCTTGATGAAGCTCGAAGAATCCAACGACATTAAAGCTCCTTATGTAATCGAAGTCACAAATCCAACGGAAAAGGGTAAACGGATTACTGTGCCCTTGGACACAAGCAAGCACTCTTTGCATAAAGCCAAAAGCTGTAAAATGGCAAGGGCCGTGACTTGCTCTATTGACAAAGGTGTTTTGCGTATTGGTTGGTCTTACACAAAAACTGTTGCTAAACCTGCGACTTCAAAAGTAAATGGTGTAGACACTGGCATTGCTGATTTGTTTTACCTGTCTGATGGCAAACACTTTGGTTCTATGCGCGAGGTTCTCGACTTCTATCACAAGGAAGTGGAAAAATCTTTTGGAGAGTTCTCTTCCTTACGAAACAAGAAGCGCAAAATTCGCCATTTCCTGCGGAAGCATAAAAATCTACCTGATGATGTGAGACGTTCTCTCATCAAAAAGATGGATAAACTAAATCGCATGATTCAAAAGGCAAATGCCCCTTATCGCAAGAAACGCCACTACTACCAAATGCTGGACAAAGAAATCAAGGATGCTGTTCTTTCTTACGTCTCATCGCTGGACAAGGAAACCATTACCGTCTTGGAGTTGCTCGACATTCGTGAGTTCAACAAAAGTAGACGGGTTAATGGTATGTTCTCCTGTTTTGCGAGAGGTAAAGCACAGCAGAAGTTGATGCAAACCCTTAACTGGAAAGGCTTCGACTTCGTTGAAGTCGTGCCTGATTACACCAGTCAGGTTTGTCCAGAGTGCAGTAATCTCGATAAGGCAAATCGAAATGGGAAGAGCTTCCTTTGCACTTGCTGTGGTTACAAAGGCGATGCTGACCATACTGCTGGCATTAACATTAAGGCTCGTTATCTGGATAAAAACCTCTCTAAGATTTGTGAAGACAACAAGTACAATCATAAAGTCTTGCAGTCTAAGCTGAGTGGGTATTATTCTCGTAAAAACGAACTTTATAAGCAACAGCATCCCGAAAAATTTGTTAAAAAGCAGAATTCCGAGGAACAGGCCGCTTCGGCAACCTGAACCCTGGGAACATATGAACTGCGATTCTGTATTATAGCTTGACTATATGCGGATAGCCGGAGGAGATATTTCTGCTGCACGCCTTGGACGTGTTGCGGCTTTATTCCCAAAGGACTAGGCTCTTGGAGAATCGAGCGTCAAACCTCTCCGTTTGATGCTCGGCAATTCAATTGCCGAGTAGTTCACCGGAGATTCTTTCAGAAGTTATGCGCAAAAAAATCAGCCACTCCAGAATTGGAGCAGCTGCCATTCAGTTAGTTAGAGTCGAAGCTGGTTTCATTCACCGTTATGGACCATAAAACGACGACGTTTGTGAAATCGCGTAGTATCATCCAAGTCTTGGCTTACGGCTAAATTGCAAATTGATTAAACATTATTTGTAAATAAATATTGCATTTTTAGCCTGGGTTGTGTATACTATTAGTAGGAAAGCAGACGACATTCTGCTGGTGGACTGGCACCTTAAATCCGTTCTGATGCAGGGCGTAAGGACCTGTCGGTTGGCGAGCAACGATAAAACTCGAAAGAGATGCAGGACGTAAGGGCCTGTCGGTTGGCGGACAACGATAAAACCAGTCACAAAAGGACATCGGACAGCACTACGGTGTTGTAGGTGTCCTTTTATTTTTGGTAAAACGCAGAAAGTTGCAGGAAACTCATAATGACAAAAAAAGATGCACTAAACATTGTTTTCTCTTGTGCAATCTCTTACAAAGAGAACTTGGCCGGAAGAAGTCTCTTATTTGTTACGGCAGACAAGCATAAAGTTGTACGCGGTTTAGAGGTAACATTCGATAGCAGCAACTTTCTGCATATGACTGGATTCAAATTAAGCAATAAAGAAATCGGAGCAAACAATTTTCTCAGTATGTGTTGTGACAAGCGTTTGTCTGAAACGGATTTTGAATTTGCGGCAGACGGTACAACAGAAATGAAATTACGTGTTTTACCAGATTTAGTTCAAAAACATCTCTCGGCAAAGATGGTTGGAGACTATGACATGACCCATCCCAAATTATATACTGACAAACTCGCCGGGTCAATTAGTGCTTGCGTCGGTTTTGTTCGAAACGGTGGGCAAGGACGCTATGTCCCCAATACCGTGTTGGAAGGCGACATAAGAAAGATGATAAAAGGTAGCACAAGTAGAATACTTGTTACATATAGAAAGTACCGCGAAGAAAGTCAATATACTGAAATAGTATATTCAGCCAAAAAAGTTGTCTGGGAAACAGTTGATATGCCAAAGGAATACGGAGCACTTCCAATACCATAACATATATTTAACAAAAAAGGGCAGTGATTTTCACACTGTCCTTTTCTTTTTTATTTAGCACAAACAAAAAGAGAGGGCAGCCGATTTCTCGACTGCCCTCAATTGTTGTACAGAAGCGACCATCAGGTCACACTGGGAAGGTCATTTTGCGTCTTTGAGCCACGGCTGAGACTGCACTTTCTCGAAGTCCGCATCGTTCGGCATCACGCCACCGTACGGAGCAATCGTGTAGGTCACTTTCGTGACCGGAGTGCAGACACCGGATTCATTCACATTACCGGTTGCAATGTAGACTGCCATAGGCACCTGCATTGCGCGGCCAGTGATGTTGTTGTTGATGAAATCGCCGGTAGCTTTCGGAATGACCCAAGCCGTATCGCTATGGTCAATTGCGTTATCACCCTGAGTCAGGACGGTATCGCGCAGACGCATGTACAGCTCGCCACGGCGCAGACGGTTCTTTGTCATGTCGTATACCGAGTTGTCATACTCGCCGTCAGGGTAGTACTCCATGCCAGGCATATCACGCATCAGCCAAGGACCATTGGCCTTGATATTCTTGATTTGGATAGCCACAGTAGAGTAGTTCGTGATGCGGTAGTTGGTAGGCTCTTTGACCTCACCACTTGTGGTGTTGCCATACATACAGACGTACAGAGGAACCGTAGCCTTCAGCAGAGCCGGATGCACATACAGGCCGCCATCATGGATAATCAGCTCGTAGTTGCGGACCGTTTCACCATTCGGGTTAACGACCGTATGAACATCCAATGCAGGACCACTCTTGGTGTCGGTGTTGATAGTTACCAGATACGGAGCCAGAAGCTTGTGGTTATAATGGCAGAAATCGCAGGTCTTATCCTCGTAGTTCCATTCGAAATCATCATCAGTACTCGTACCATCTGCGTACAGTGGCAGAGAAGCAATGGTGCAATCGGTCACAAACGGGATATTGGTCTTGCTTTCCTTGACATTTTCCTGCTTACGATAATCGTAGGCATCCACAAATTCCTGAGTCAGGTTGGAGGGATTACCGCCCGCAACGTGCAAGACGCTGCTGACTGTATCTTTTGCCTTGAGCTTTGCATCCAGAATCGGAGTAGCGTCAACGTCGCTCACGACATCAATCAGATTTGCATCGTCATCTTCCATCTGAATATTCACATGGAAATTCGGGTTCTCGTTGTAGATAATCTTATCGCTGTCAAGAACCGTCACATGCAGCGGACGCGGGTCAACGACAAAGCGGCCATTCAGAACCATGACAATATAGTTCTTCAGGACGGGGTAATTAGCTTCAGTCAAACCAACATAAGTTAACGGATAAGTGCCAACAGGAGTCGATTCGTCAGGAACCAGGTCTTCGTGACCATTTACCAGAGTCTTGAAATAAGACTTCTTGTAGCTCTGGTCCAAAGTCAAGGTATCACCCTGCACCAGACCATCGATTTCCAGCCAGCAGCCTGCAGAAGCCGCAGTGCCGTAACCATAAGCCTTTTTGTCGTGCCAGGGCTTTTCCCCTACGCCATCGCCATACAACCCACGCCAGCTTGCAACCTGTGCGGTCAGGTTGGCGCGTGCGATAGCGCCGGAATACTTCTCCTTTGTGATACGGTAGTTCTTGGCATCCTTACCAGTCAGTGTCGGATGAGCATCTGCCGTAATCGGATTCTCGTCCAACTCATAAGGCCAGTTGGAGCTTACCGTGCCATCTGCATTCAGCTTCTGGCCAGCATCCTTGGTCTTATAGTTGCCGGGAAGGGTTTCTTCCTTAATCTTAACGTCATCACCTTCAAGCACGCCATCAATCAGGATATCCTTAATGGTGGCTTTGGTCGTGCCGTCATAGTGTTTGACGTTGCGAGGATAGGTCGGGTCTTCCAGATAAATACTGTGAACGTACAAATCCAGAGGAGTGATAGAGCCAGACAAGTCTTCCTTCTCAATGTAGTAGTTGCCTGCGCTGTTGCCAACGAGAGAGAGTTCACTGGTTCGGATGACGACATAGGGACCGCCAGCATCGCTGACATTCTTGCCATCAACCGTGTAGTTACCAGTCACCGTAGTGGTGCTCAGCTTCACAGTGTTCTCGTCCTTCGCAATCAAGCCGCCAGAAGCAATATGAACATTTTCCAGAGTTGCCTTGCTGGTGCGGTCGTAGGGTTTATCGCCAGTACCGATAATCGTCAATCCGCGAGGATAGATATCGAACTTGACGGTATCACCAATACCGCTCGGACTGCTGCCGTCATAAGTATGACCGGGGTTCGTGTTCTCGTAGCGATATGTGATGATGTAACCCGACACCGTACATTTTGCTGTTGCGGTATAGGAACCGCAATCGGAGCGCGGATACTGGTTCTTGTCCGTAGACGCATCGCTTGGAGCCTTCGTCAATGTACCTTTACGGTTAGCATAGACGATAGTGGTGTTCTTCACGATATTGTCCATATCGGTAGAAGACAGGTTGCCGGAAACGCTGATGGAAGCTTCATCGGGGTTGCCATCATACAGCTTATTGGCTGCAGTGATAGTAATGGTTACATGCTGTTCCTCAATACCGGAATCGGGGTCGGTATCTTCGTATGCGGTATCGAAAGCATTCTTGCCGTTACGAGAGAAACGAGAAACAGAGGATTTGACCAGCTCAATGCTGGAATTACCAGCCTGTTCAGAACCGGAACCGCCGCCATCATTGCTGATGTTGACTTCCAAGACCTGAACCTTGTGTCCACCTGCATCAGTTAGAGTAGTACCAACGCCTGCAGCCCAGCTCAAACCGCCATTGCCGTCGCGCTTACAGCTGCCCCAGCCATCTGCATTGGCGAGCTTAGAGGACTCGTTAGCGTAGCCGCCGTACCAGCCGCCGCCGCCACCGCCAGGGCCTTCAACACCAACCTCAGAAGAACCATCAGTAATACCACCGAGGAACATAGAGAAGTCGCCGCCAGACATACCTTGGCCAAACGGACCACCGCCGCCAAGCTGGCCGCCCCAGACATGCAGGACGCCGTTATTGTCGGAGCCACCTGTAGCATCACAAGCACCGTGCTGGTTTGCACCGCCACCGCCTGCAACAGCCAGAACATACTTCTTAGCATTATTCTCGTCACCGTACTCGGCCAAACGACCTGTGCCGATGATGCCGACAGCCACGGTAGTAGCACCGCCGCCAGAAGCGCCCTTCAAGCTCCAGTGAGCGTAGCGCTCCTGCATCATGATACCGCCGTTACCACCGCCGTTGTAGCCGCCCTGGACCACAACTTTTGCGTTAGCATCGGGGCTCGATGCACCGTTGACGTAGTGTGTCGGGTCATGAGAACCAGCACCGCCGTTGACGAAATAGAGCGTCGCGCCCTTTTCCGCCTTGACGCGAATCGTGGTCTTGCCGCCAAGCGAAGTGCGTTCGGGAGACAGACCAAACTGGTTATCAACGCCGCCGCCTGCACCGTTCAGAGTGATGATATACTCACCGGTATACGGAGCAGTGTACATAGAATAGGGTTTCGAAGTGCTGTTGGGTTCGGAGTAGACCTGAGAAGAGGATGCACCGCTGTTCTGTTCATCAATGTAGAAATACACCTGGTCCATGTTGGCCTTTGTGGTCGGAGCATCATAGCAGATGTAGTAGATAGCATTGCGCCAGAACCATTCCCAAGTTTCCTTCGGAATCGTGTTGCCGCTCTTAGAACGGTAAGCGAAGCCTTGACGCTTGTTGACGAATTCATCATCCGTAACCTTTTCGAAGAGGTCCGTAAAGCACTTACCGTCAGAGTTGCGAATCTTGTTATCGATAACCACAGTGTCGCGGGAATCGATACCGGAGCGGTTATTTACGCCATTCCCCGCGATGAAGTAGGTTTCCATGTAACGCAGACCATTCGGAGCGATAATCGCCAGGTCTTTGTAGTTGTAAACCGCACCGCCGTTATTCAGAGCTGTGTTGATTTCGGAAATTTCATTCCGCAGGGTCGAAATGTCCTTTGCGCTGCCATTTGCAGTCGTAATAGTATTACGCTTCTTCGTAGCTTTGTTCGGAACATTGGCCTTAATGGAAATGTTGTAATCCAGAACCAGTTCAGCGCCGTAAGAGGACTGGCTGATATCCTTATACAGATGGTCTTCCGGATTGCTGGAGTTCACATCGCGGTCGAAGTTGTAAGCATCGGTAGCAGCAGTGGTATAGGGCTTCATATCGGCGCTATCCCAGTTCTGCATGTACTGAGCTTCAGCCTGGCAACGGAAATAGAAGTGCGTATTACCGTAATCCATCGGGTTGGTAGCGTTATCAATGTACAAAGACACGATAGCGTTCCATTCCGCATAAGAACTGTTGTTCAGGTCCTTGGATTCAGTCGGGTACATTGCTTCCAGCTTAATGTAGCCGCTGAACTTATTGAATGCTTTGCCGCTGGACATGAAACTCTTTTCAAGTTCAGCCACTCGGCTGTTCAGTTTGCTGATGTTGCCAATCTTCTTGCCAACATCGCTGTACTTCAATGTGACGGCATCACCGACATCCTTGAACTGAGAGAGGCTGCCGCCGCCTGCCACATCACTGTACAACCACTTAATGGTGGGAGCACTGTCTTTATTACCGTAATAGGTAATCTTTGTGGTATAAATGGCCTTGTTATCACCTGCTGCGCCATAGGCTTTACCACCCTGGCCCAGTTTATCAGGATTGATAGCATCCAAAGGAATTTCCTTCGGGCTACGGCCATTATTCGGGTTGGAGGCCGGGGTTGTCCATGCAAGGTTGCCGTTGCTGGAATCGTAGTTATTCAGCAGCAGAGACTGAGCCTTCAATGGCGTCATCTCAATGGGCGGTGCATAGATGATAAGGTGACCGGTACGAGCCTGTGCAATATCGTTTGCCGTGGTAGTATCGGTGCTCATGGTATGCCCGGTAGACTTATAGGTGAAGACACAGCGAAAATCCGTGCCATCCCAATCCATCGCTGCATTCGAGAGTTCCAGCGTGACGGTGGTGTGCTTATTGAATGTAGATTTACCTGCATTCATCTTCGCATCACTGCCAGTGAAGGAATCAGGAACCCAGAAATCGGACGGATACCAGACACCGCCGCCCAAAGCATCGTTGTCATCAGTTTTCGTTACGTAACTGATTTTGTACTTAGAGGACGGGAACAGAGTAGAATCACTGCCAACGGCAACCCAGTTACCGCTTGCATCACGGTACTGAACCTCATAGGTCAGGCCATCTTCAACGCCCTTCCAGTAGAATGCATCGAAGGAGAAGGAAGTGCTGCCGCCAACGGAAATACGGCGGTCAAAAGCCTGCTCGATATACATCGGGCGGATTTCAACGTCAACATAACCGTTACGGCCATCTTCAGCCTTGTCCATGCTGGAATATACAGTACCACTCACGTTGTATTCGCACTTGAACTGAATACGGTTCGTGGTGTAATCCAACTTGGAGTAACTTACAGAGCTTGTCGTATAAGGCAAGTCGCTGTCCGTTGCTGCAGTGAACGTCAGGCTGTTAATCTTGCCGCTCACAGTGCCGTCAGAGGTATCGAAGGAAGTGCCAGGATTACCGATTTTCACCCAATCGCCAACCTGGTTGTCAACGGAAATCGTGCGGTAATACCACACAACGTCAGAGGCTTTCAGCTGCTCGTTATAATAGAGCTTGCTGTCAACCGTCTTGTTGACCGGACCTTCCCAGTCCTTATAGTCATCAATTGGGTCAGCGGTTGGGGTCATCAGCTGCAGAGGATGGGTCTCAGTGTCGTTCCAGAAATGATTCGGAACATCGACCGTAATCATACCAAACTGAGTGACCTTGTTGCCGCTCTTATCGATGACATCGGCACGCATCATACCGGTGGTCGGCAGGTTCGAGATGACGTACTTGCTATCGCTGTTTACAACACAGTTATAGTCAACGCCATCAGAGCCATGAACAACAACTTTGTAACCGGTATAATCGGTCACGCCGTAAGAGGTCGGGAACAAAGCATTCAGGTCACCGACAACACGAGCAACACCAGTGATGCGAACATCCGGCTGATTGTCCAGCTTCAGAATCGGCAGCGTACCTTTGGTCATATCAGAACCAAGGTTCCAGCCGTTGTTCTTGCCGCTGGTATACATACCGTTTGCAGTCACGCTTGTGTTATCGAACACAGGCTGATTGTTGCTTGCGAGCTTCACCTTATAGACATCTGCGTTCCAGTGGCCGGAGAAGTTCTTGATGGGCTTCCAGCCTTCCGGCAGAGTCAGGTCATCCGTCAGCTGATAGCAGCCATTCAGCGGATACCAGAAAGTACCGCCATTCTGCAAAGCGGACAGAACCTGCTGCGCGTTGACAGAGGAAACACGAATCACGAAATGGACATCTTCCTGGCCATTCTGCTGTGCTGCACAAATCTCGCACTGTTTACGCTGAGAGATGTACATGACAGTGTTGGAGAACAGACGAGCCTCGGACACTGTAGCGGAGTTTTCCGGCAAGTGACCAATCTGGTTCATCAGGAAGTTGCCAGTACCAGACAGGTAGAAGTTGCTTGTACCGAACCAGGATTGACCAGTCTCTTCGTCGGTAATGGTCTTGGTAGTCGGGTCCGGATTATAGCCGAACTCAGCACCTGTTACGTTGCCACCTGCATAATCGACCCAAATAGGCCCAAAAGCAACCTGAGAGTTAGAGTGTGTCTTAGAAGCGGAAAGCGTGCCACTGAGGTCATACGGGAAGTTGGTAGGATTACGATACTTGACAGTGCTTTGGGCCTGAGAACTGGAGTAAGGCTTCAGTTTCACGCTCAGCTGGTCAGAACCGTACATGATACCAGCTTTACCATAGGAACTGTGAGAGCCACCGGTGGAAAGAATCATCGAGATAGCATCGGTCGGAAGAACTGTGCCAGAATCGATGTTGCCACCGTTAGCGCCCATCAGAGCGTTCATGTTCCAGTGTCCGTTATCAATGTTGGGGACACTGTTCAGAACGTAATAGCGAGTTGAGGTATCGTTTTTATCAGGGCCATACCGGCCGCCTTCGTAGTAATCACGAGAGCCAGGGTCAGTATAGCCAGCTTCATGAGCGTCGTACCAGGAACCGGCATAGGCATACATCGTATCATGGCCGATGCACATGCCATAGCCCTGACTCAGAAACGCTTTGATTGCGTAATAGGCTTTACCAGAAAGGTCCGGCTCTTGATTGACGCAGACACCCCAGCCGATAGAGTCAATTCGATAATTACCCTCGGCATCCATCATATAACGGTCAGGGTCTTGGTTAAAAGTTTCAACCTTAATAGAAAGGACCGTAATATGCTGGTTTGTCTTTTGTCCACTTGTATTTTTCAGCCATCCGTTATCAGAAACATCAGGATGGGACAGAAACTTGGCATACATACGCCCGGCATCAGATACCCAAGGGTTCAGGAACACAACGGCATCTTTGTATTTCGTACCAGAAGCACCAGTGCCATAGCTGCCATTGTTGCGAAGCACAGCCGTGTAAGCAGGAACATTAACTGCAGTGCCAGTCAGATTCCAGTCGTTGCTGTCGTTATGAGGACGAAAATAGACGGTCTGACCATACCACTCAGAGTTGACTTCAAGTTTGTCACCATCAGTCAAAGGAAAGCCCATGTATTCACGGGTAGTACCAGTCGGAAATTTATTATCATCCAACACATTTGCCGTAAAGTGACTCGTATTGAAAGACCCACCAATCTGCGTCCAATAGCGGTCAGCAGTGGCTTTGTCGATTTTGCCAGCATTGAACCATTCGGTAACCTGGTCGTACATGTTTTTGGTGATGTACTCGTAGTTGCTATCCAGGCCAGTAATCCACTGGTTGTCAGAGGAAATGGCAACACCGCCAGTAGCACGAGCAGAGAAAGTATCCGCCAGCATAGCCACTGTTGCAGGCATACGCCGAACAGCGATATCGCTGCTGTTTTCGTCTTCAGGCAGGCTGATGCTGAACTGAACTGTCTGGAGAATAATATCTCCAGTCTTATCTTCTTCAGTCAGTTCATTGCCCAAATCTTCGAGAGCCTTGAAGTTTTCTTCGCGGTATGCTTCATCCGTTACCGTGATGCGGCAGCGATAGGTAGCGAACAGGTCATCTTCCGTTACTTCAAAAGTATAGGTAGATTCTGTTGCACCTTCGATATCCTGCCAATCATTTTTCAGATTTGCAGTGCTTTCATCGGAAAATTCCCACTTGCCGTCATCGTTGAGATGTGCGGTGTAAGTGCTCTCTCCGTTAGAAGCATAGACTTCAACGGTGCCGTCTTTGGTATTGGCAGCGGTGATGGTGTAGCCATCCAGAACGAAGTTCGGAGTATGCCACGCAACCTGCACATCGCTGCTATCTGCGCCAATGTCGTCCAGGGCATCAACAATCGCGAAATACATCTCGCAGCCCTGCCAAGTGAAATCAGGTGTGCTTTCAAGAGTTTCTGCTTCAGTTGAGTCTTCCCAGACAAAATCGTACCAGGTAGGCTCGTCCTCTTCGTAGTTGTAGAGAGCCAACGCCGTATCAACAGCAAAGTTCTGCTTGCGCTGCCACTGATAGGTGACGGATACATCGTCACGATTCAGCAGAGCATCCAGAGTGATAGAATCGCCAACATCCGCAGTCAGTTTATCGCCGTATTCCGGCGTTACTGTCTGCAAACCGACGAAAGTGGGTTCTGCAGTTTCAGGAGTAGAGACTTCTGTGTCGTTGGCATCCGATTCAGAAGTCTCTTCCCCATCCACCACATCAGACGTTGCATCCTGAGTAGTTTCATCGTTAGAGTTGGCATCCTCAGACGAATCATGCGTCAGGTCCACAACATCCGTAATAGTCGGCGCGGAAGTGGCATCAGAGGAGTCGGCATCATTTGAACTACCGGAATCCACCGCATCTGCCTCTTCCGCAGCCGGGGCATCCGTAACATCGGTCGAAACAGAGGTGCTGTCTCCGGTTTCGTCTGCGAACGCAAGTGCGGTCGTGGACATCATCGAAAACAGCATGCTGGCGGCCAATGCTACGGAGGTCACTTTTTGCATAATTTTCTGCATAATGCGATTTCCTTTCTGTACAGCGATGTTTTTGCAGGCGCTTTGGCGGAGCGCCAAGCTTCAACACCCCTGCACGCATTGCTTTTTGCTTCCGTACATTTTCTATCATATGCGATTCGCAAGCCTTGGCAATAAGGCAGAAAAACAAATTTCGTGGAAAGTGAAAAGTAACTTCTCAACGACACAAACAACAAAAAAGAAGCCGAACCTTCATGGAACGGCTTCTTTGTCACATATTAGCTTTTGTGCAATTACGACAACGCGGGTAGAAAAGCTTGTAAAAATTAACAGTCAAATATATGGTATATTATTGTTTAGAAGCCTCAGATACCAGTTTTGGCTTTTGCTTTTTTCGAGGAGGCAAAATGTAGAATATCATTTTCCCGTCTTTTGCTTCCCACGCTTGAACTTGCTTTCGCGCATAAGGCAGGAATTTATTGTAGTCATCAACATCATCAATCGCGTATGTTCTATCGTGGACGCGGTCAACAAGCACTTCACCTGTTTTAATGTTGACAATGGCATAGTCGGTGTACGGGTCCGTACAGCAGAAATTGTCCAGCAAATCGTGCAAAGTTATCATAATAATCACCTTGAATTACAAAGGAGTTGTTAATCTATGGCAAAGTACACTGAGGCATTTTGCACAACTACAGGCGGCATGGTTTAAGATACTTTTTCCCATGCGGGATGTATGGAACCCGCCGCTTTTACAATTTTAAGTTTTTTAAGGTTTGCGGATTTTCGACCGTTTTTTGCGGGTGTTTTGAATTCCACATTTACAGCACCCTTTTTATTGGTATGAGTGCCATGCACAACAAGAACTTCTCCGTTGAGAGAGACTAAATCACCCGGATTGAAGTTCACTTTCTTGCGCACTAAGGCGCGATGTCCTTTATATAACCGCTTTCCGCGATACTTGTGCAGATTTTCCGAATCTTTTTTATGATTACGGTTAATTCTACCGTTGAAGAGTTCTTTTCCGGTAGCTATTTCTCCTGTACGAATGTCAATGTAGCGAGAATCATAAAACTTTTCAAGGATGCGATTATTACGCCTTACCTTTTCATAATGTTCAAACGTACAGCGGCAGTTTGGATGAAACTCGCCCATTGCATACGCGTCGTTATTATGGCTTTTTTCAAGTCGAAGTGCGATACGCTTTTCTTTTGTCATTGCGCCATAAGTGACGGTGACAAAATCTTTTCCAAAAGCAGCATAGAGTTCATTGACAATTTGCCACCTAACGGTGTTCATAAAAGCCGCACCGGAAAGGTCGGCAAACTTTACATTTTCTCCGAAGCCATAAAGCTTACCGCCTTTTTGATGGTTAGCTGGTGTATGGCACTTTTCGCATACCGTTAGAAGTTCGTTCAGGCTGTCGCCGTGACGACCTTTCCAGTAGAACATGTGGTGCATATGTAAAATGGCACCATCCGCGACTTTGCGTCCACAAACTTGGCAGGTGTAATTATCACGGTAGAACACTGCCTCACGCAAGGTTGCCAAATTGTAGCGAGGACCTTTTTGATAGTCTGCTCCCTCAGGAATGGCTTTTCCTTCCTGAATTGCTTTTACAAGCATTGTGTCGAAAGAACCAACCTCAACTGTTGCATGAGTAATGGGCATTACTGCACAATACATCTTGACAACGTTGACATTGAGTTCTTTCTTATGCCTCAAAGAAGGAGCAAGCCAACCTTCGCCGCGCTTGCGGTTATCGAAGCGCGGTTTACGGTAACGCAGTCTGTTTCTGCGGGAACGGCGCAACTTACGACAACTGTCGTGGCAGGCTTTCTCATCCTGTAATGTATCATACTGCGCAGATACATACTCGTGAGATTGACTTTTCACACTGATGCCGATGTAGTTGTAGCCAACATCCTCGCAGATTTCAATAGGCTGCGTGTTTGTTTTACTGTCATACAGTAACTGGATAGTAAAGGGATGATGCTTAACGATTTTTGCTTTTCCGTCTTTCAAGAGTCGGCGTATCTTGCCAAGACGGAAGGTAGGCATTAAGCGTTCACCACTGTTGCTGAGAACACAAACGCAAGTGCTCATGCAAGATACTCCTTTCGTTAAATAGTAATGAAACTATAAGTCAGGGCTTGCGCCCTGTGGTCCACTTCGCCAATGTTATGCACTGTTTTAGCCTTTCGGCATGGCAGCCGCACATCTCCTACCCTTAGAGATTTTTAACGTAATACATATCAACGGCTTGCGTCATTGACACATACACTGCCCGCAGAGCCCGACACTTGTGGAGCATAATCGGGGTGCCTATATTATGAAGATGATTGCTCATCAAATGCATAACGGAGTTCGCGGCAACCGAAGTTGCCGTTCACCAAGGCTAATCAACCGGGCTTACGGGTTGCCCCGCAAGCCCCGTCTATAACCGGCGAGCCGGTTTAGGCGGGGTTGTTGACATTGCATTTCTTGGTGTATTTACATCATCGCAAGGCAGGGACTTGGGATTACCCTATACGTGCTATCTCAAGACTTCTACATACTTGCAGGTTTTGAGAGACTAAATCACTAATGCGATGAAGCGTGTACTATCTGTTTCCACACGCCAATCCGACAAGATGCGTTCTGCAAGCGCTTTATCTACATCTTTCACTAAGCCTTCAAACAGTGGGACAACATATAACGTATAGTTCTCCGCAATGGCAATTTGCTGCGTAGCAGGGTCTTTAGCCGTTGCAATAAGTTCTTTTAGTTTTATGGGTTTCATCGATTCACCTTCTTCGCCTTTAATTTTAATGGTATCGCACATTTTGGCAAAGGTGTTATAATACACAGATGTTATTCTTTAAAAAAGAAAACTCGTAGCAAGAAGACTTGTTGCTTCTATACTACGAGTTTCTATATTACCAATTACAGAATTGCGGTAGGTCACCCTACCGCTATTTGGATTAGTCAATTTTACAGCAACGAAGAGTTAGCACCCTCCAGCATCAATTTCTTCCTGAGTACAACTATTGTCAGCACGACCTTCGATTACCTTACCGCCATTTGCGCCACTGCCATCCGTGTAATCACGATTGTCAGGCTGAGGCTCTGCAGGAGCTGGGTCAGGCTGAGGGTCAGGTGCAGGTGCAGGCTCGCTCGGTTGGACAGGAGCCGGGTCCGGTGCGGGAACAGGAGCCGGATTACTCGGAGCTGCAGCCGCTGCTCCACTGTTCGAACTACTGCCAGCGTATCCAGAGTTACTCTTGCTGGAGGTCTTGGTGCTTGCGGGAGCGACTACCTTTTTAGCCTGCACAGTTACTGCATACGTTGCATTTGCATCGGGATTGCTGTCACTTACAGCAGTGATTGTTGCAGTGCCAGGAGCAACGGCCGTAATCTTGCCTTCGGAGTCAACAGTTGCAATTGCCTCATCGCTGGAGGACCAAGTCACAGAGGCATTGGTTGCCGTATCGGGAGTAACGGTTGCGATGACAGTGACAGTGTTACCTACCGTGAGGACACCCTCCGTTTTATCGAGGGTAATACCCTCAACATTCGTTGTAACGGTAACCTTGGTCTCGGCTTTCAAGTTCTCGGGAACAACGCCGAACGCGGAATCCATTGCTGCCAGGTCTTCGGGCATTGTGGCCACGCTGTCGTCAACTTCTTCAGAATCTGCTGCTTCAACTGCAACAGCACTCAGTTCCGAGGCATCAGCGTCTTTGGAATCCGCAACGACATAGGTCGTGATGGTGCATTCGCCATTAGCAACTGCAGTCACTTTACCGGTTTCATCAACGGTCGCGATAGATTCGTCACTCGATTCGTACGCAAGTTTGACATCAGTTGCGTCTGCGGGAACCAGCTTAGCGTCCAGGTCCTTGGTGTTCTCGCCATTGGTGACGAGGTCAATAGACTCAGGTGCCGCGACACCGGTGGGAGTGACGACAACTTTGATGTGAGTGCTTGCGGCAATATCGGCGTCCTTTACGGAAGCCGTAACGTCCGCCTCACCGGCCGCCACAGCAGTAACAGTACCGGTCTCATCAACAGTCGCGACACTCTCATCGGAAGAAGTCCATTCGACCGTCAGTTTACTTGCTGCTTTAGCGAGCTTTTCGTCAGTTTCAGCGCTTTCACCGGTTGCAGCAGTCTCAGGAGTTACGGCCGGAGCATCGTCGGTGCCGTACACAACAGGCAGGGTAATACTTTCACCCTTCTCCACCATCGCAGACTCCGGAACCGCGATGTTCGTGATTTTCACGCCGCACCCTACCAGGCTGAGCGCCATCGCAGCGGCTGCTACCACTGCTAAAATGATAGTCTTACGTTTCATATTCAATTCTCCTTTACATCCCGGCGTCTAGTGCCGGGGCCACATTAAACTAATAGGTTCGACGTCAGCCCTACGATGCTGTGGACTCTTTTGCCGCCTATCCTTCTGTACAATTGCATAATACCATCTATGTGGTAATCACACAATACGAACCCCGAAAAGTTCACAGATTGTTAATGCGGTCTATCGAATACCTTTATTTTACCGACACTGTTTTGCAAAGTCAATTACATGATTAACAAAAAGCAATAAATGCTTTTATTGATTATGACGAAATAAAACAGCGTCCGATATAATACCAAAGGTTCATAGAGGGACAGTTCTTCATGCAAAAAAGAAAGCGTACAGACCGGTATAGCCTATACGCAATTGCGATATTTAAGATATAACTTTCTTGGATTGCTTTACACGTTCTGAGCTTACGAGGCGTGAACATCAGTCAAAGCCCGTTTTACTCACTCTCATCCTTTTGGATAGTATCATAGCCCGGGATTGGAAACGGAGAAATCCCGGCACTTTTGGACAATTCTTCAACAAATCGCTGCATATCTTCATATGCCAATGGGATAGCAGTGTTTTTGACATCTTGCATAGCATCTTCGCGATTTTTCCATTTTTCTCCAGACTCATTTTGGAATGTGCTTTCTCTGCACACTTCAAAAGCAACATTCCCAGAGTCTGTAGAGACAGAAATTTTAATCCTAACTTTTACGGTTGACGGTTTCTCTTCGTCTTCAACGCCACCCTGTATATTGATTTTTTGATGAAGCTGTTCACGTGGATTGCTTTCATTTTGTAAAGCTTGCTCTGCGATTTCCAATTTAACATATGGCATCACAGTTTTTATTAAAGCCAATTTGGTGAGTTCCATATAATTACGCGTCCTCATACGCTAACACATGCATAATCCGATTTTGTCATGTGTATAATGTCGATGTTGTTTGTTTCTTGCAGTTCAATATCTCTATGGTTTTTGCCAATACTAATCTCTACGTTCAATCGTACCGGATAGTTCGCCTTTGACAATATAAGGCTACCAAGGAGTTCATTGGTCACGTCAACGTTTTGGACACAGCAAGCAACGTAACGCTTACTACAGCGCAACGCAGTTTGAGCTTTGTAAACAGCTTGAAGGCTATCCGCATATTTTTCGAGTCGATTTGGATGAGACGTTAAATATATATCGTCTGGCAGTCTGTCATATTTCGTCAACTCAGATACTGTCTTTTTTTCGAACTTTTCACTCTCGTTTTCCCAATCAATGGTAAAGACATATACAGTTGCAGACGAACCAAAAGCATTGCCCAAAGTGACTTCATTTTTTACCATCTTCAAAAGTTGAAGAGTATTTACTGGATATATGGCCCATTTCTCATATGTGCGAAATTCGGTACAATTACAAAAGTAGCGGTTTCCCTCTTCATCTAGGCACGCACACAGCAGCGGAATCTCGTCATATTCCAGGAAAGTACGTTCAATTGTCAAGTCTTGCTTAAAATAAGACTTAAAATTCGTCCCCTCAAACAGCAGCTCTCCTTTGTAACTCATTCTTTCTCGCCTTCTTTCTCAAAAGAAATGATAGAAAAATTAGTGAGAACCTCGGCGTTAACGTCAATGTCAGAATAAATCCACCAATCAACATGTGAGCTATCTATTTCTGGCTCTCTATCCGCAGTCCTTTGACTATAGCCGGAAGTTTGCGTGATTACGCCCTTGCAGATTTTTGCAAACGGCGGATTATTCATTGAGCAACGAAGCAAACGCACAGTATCACCAAGTTCCAAAAAGCAGGAAGTTGAATATGTCCCCAAGTGCTGTAACTTCCTTTTAGTAAGTGTTTTGTGTCTTCTTCTATAGTTAATATACGTTGACTCAAAGTTGAGGGCGTTCAGCTTACCATCATATAGTATTCTGTATACAGGCGTAATTGTTTGCGTTTTAGCACCAGCAGCAATTAGTTTTTCCTCAAAACCGTCTGGATAATCGCTTGAATAATGTCCACTCATTGTTATTCATCCTGTCTATATTTGCTATAAATATAATACCATATATTTGTTGAGTTTTCAACCAACCGTAATGTATAAACAACATAAAGACATAATTTTAGCAAAGGTGTTATGAACTTTCATTCACTCAAAACAGTCTTGCTTTTGCTTTTGCTTTGCACATGTGGTACGCTAAAAGCATATCAAAAGTAAGTCCTACCGATGTTCCATATTTGAGGTAAGCGTCATGTGTTGGCGCAGCACGGTAGGCTATTGGTACTTTTTAGAGCAGGTTCATTATCAAAGATGAGCCTGCTCTTTTTCTCTGCTCGTTTCAGCTAGATTAACATTTGATTTTCGTGCGTCTGTATGGTAAAATAATGCTGAAAATAAATTCAGTGAAATCTGATTCAGTGTTGTTGGAGGTGTACTATGTTTATTGGCCGCGAGAAAGAGCTGGCTCTTTTGCAGGAAGATTATATCGGAAAGGCCATTATGGTTTACGGCAAGCGCCGAGTTGGAAAGACTACTCTCATTCGAAATGCACTTGAGGGATGCCAGTATCAGAAGGTATACTTTGAATGTTTGAAAGGCACGATGCAGGACAACATCAATGGCTTTGTGCAGGAGCTTGTCCGTGCCAAGGTTCTGCCTGTGCCTTTGAGCTTTAACACGCTGCAGGATGTATTCGCCTATCTTAATGCGCTGCCCCAAAAGATTGTTGTTGTCATCGATGAGTACCCCTATCTCAAATCCATGACGGACTCCGCTGCGGTTGATTCCATCTTCCAGAGCATCATCGACAACCGACTCTCTAACATCGAACTCATTCTTTCCGGTTCTCACATCGGTATCATGAAGGATACATTGCAGGAGAAGAATGCTCTATACGGTCGGTTTGCTGTCACAATTAAGTTGAATGAGTTAAGCTATCTTGACGCTGCTAAGTTCTATCCTGACAAAACGCCCTACGACAAAGTTGGCCATTATGCCGTTTTTGGCGGTTCCCCATTTGTTAATCAAGCACTAAACCCTGAAGCCACTCTCCGAGAAAATATTATCAACACCGTTCTCAATCCTACGAGTGCAGTGTATCTATATGCCAGCCAGCTGCTGCTTTCGGACTACTCGGTAAGCATCAATGCAGAACGTATCTTTTCTGTCATTGGAAATGGGAAGAAGCGCTATACCGAAATCGAAGATAAACTGGATGCGAGGAAGACCGGCAACCTCGCAAAGCAAATCAAGCCCCTGCTTGACTTAGAGATTCTTTCCCGAAATAATCCCATTAACAAGCCGAACGACAATAAAAAGTCTGCTTTTGAAATCAACGACAATCTTCTGAGATTCTACTTCACCTTTGTATATAAGAACAGTAGCGCACTCCAAGTGCTAGGAGCCAAGGCATTCTATGACGAGTACATCAGTCCCGTTCTGACAGACTTCATCTCCCGACGTTTTGAAGGCATCTGCCGTGACTATTTCAGCTTGCAGGTCCGTTCTGGAAAGTTGAAAGGGGTACGCAACATTGGCAGCTACTATTACGATGACCCAGTCAACCGCACGAACGGTGAATTCGATGTTGCTTTAGAGTTTGCTGATGGCTATGAGATTTTCGAAGCAAAGTACTATGCCCAGCCCATGACTCTGGATGAGATTCATCATGAGTCCCAACAAGTAGAGGCTATCAAAGAACTCAAAGTTAAGAAGCTCGGTTTCATTGCCATCAACGGATTCAACGAGCAGGAAAAGCCTTTCATTTATCTGGACGGAAATGACGTTTTTGGAATCAGGAAAAGCCATGAGAAGTAATCTGACATTTTTAGGCTTTCTTCGCCAGTATGTGAAAGAGCTTTCGGGAGAAAGCACCCTTAGCATAAAAAGGCTTGCTTCCTGTTGCGGCGATTTTCCAAAGTTGCGAGAACCATTGTTTTTGTACGCCGTATTCAGTGGGCAGCTCCAAACATTGCGCAGTGCTCTTCAGGCTGAATCAAATGAATCCCTGCAGAAACTTTGTGATGACTTTGGGGACATCGTCACACTCGATATGCTGCAGCAGAAGAACGAGCTGCTTCCAGAACGTATGTACCGCGTGTGGACAAGCTACATATCAGTTCGTGACCGTACGGCCACCGAAAACCATCTCAAAGAGATAATACGCAAAGAGATTATCTCTTTCCTATCCAACAAAAAGGATTCCGTATACAAGGTTTGCAAAGACTTGGAGATGAATCAAGGAAATGTTTCTCGCTGGCTGAATCATGGTAACCCAGGTGCCATCAATTACTGTGCAGCAGATTCAACATTTTCGCAATTCTCCTCTTCAGATACTGCTTCTTCAGTATTATCTGTACTTTCCTCTGTGTTTTCTTCTGTCTCGCTCTTCTTGCTTAACCGTCTGCCCACCAGAACAAGGCGGCCGTTGTTGATGCTGTAATCACAAGTCACCAGGAAGATGTACTTGTCCTTTTCAAGATTAAAGGATTCCCCTCTAAAGATAGAAGCTCGGTCTGCAATCGTGTTGAGCATGTCGGCAGTTTGCTCTTCGTCCAGAACGTTGTTCCAGGCTTGAAGGTCGATAAAATCAGGGGCTGTACTGTATCCGGGTAAAACCAAGAGCGCAAAAATCTGATAGTACTCTTTGCCCTTCTCACTTTCCCAGCAAACTGTTCCATTATTATCAAAGAACTCTTCATCCTCAAACTTATCAAGAGTTCCGAACATGGTTCCGTCGTTCATTTTATGGCCGTAAATGATAAGGTTGCCATCCTGCGACAGGTCAGTAGTTTCATCGAGAAACAGCGTTCCAGCCTCAGCGTGTTCCTTATTGATGTTGGTGCGTAGATAGGTTTCGTTTGTCTCACCCTGTACGACTGGTTCGGAGATTTGGGTCCCGTAAATTGTAAGCCAGCCTTTATAGTCGGAATTGATATCCAGCATTCCCTTGGACCAATCCGTGTTATCTTCTTCGGTTTCTGCTTCCTGACGCATCTCAACCAGCTGAACATTGAGGTCCTGCGTTTCCTTGGTTTGCTTTGCATTTTGAAACAACAGATAGCTGATTCCAAGCACAGCTAGAAGTGCAACGATGCTGATAAGCCGGAAGATACCCCCAACAACCAGTCGGAGAACCCCGACCCAAGTCAGTTTTGTTTTGTTATCTGTATGCATTTGTACACCCCACAGTGGCGCAAATTACGATATTGTCTATTTTTATTGTATGAGAATCGCACAATCCGGCAACTAACCACTGACCATCATACCAATTCTAAATTACAATATATTTTCTAAATTCCTAATATTTCTTACATTCGTTGTACCTATCGCGAATATGTTGACCTCAAATATGTGTCATGATATAATGAAAACAACACAACGCCAACAGAAATCCAACAAAAAGGAGTGTTTGAAATGAAGGAGTTAAGGCGTTTACTTTTGATTACAGCGGCAACCGCTGGGCTCGCACTGTCACTCACAGGATGTTCCAAGAACGTTGATTTTCTGCAATACGCGGATGTCACGTTCGACGGGATAAATGGTCAAGCAACAGCAACTGTCAATGTTGACTATAACAAAATCGGAACCGATGTTTTCGACAAAGGCAAAACTCAGACGGATATGGATGAAGCTCGCACGGAAACGGCCATGATGGGCGAAGTGAACTACGAGGTCACGCCATCCGAGAACCTGTCAAACGGCGATACCGTTACCCTGAGTGTTGAGGTTTCCGATTACTTCCAAAAAGAGAACAAAGTAACCGCCAAAGCAGCAAGCAAGGAAATCACAGTATCGGGTTTGAAAGAGCCCGAGATGGTTGACCCGTTTGATGATTCGATATTCACAACAATTTTTAGCGAAAATCCTGAAGAAGGCAAAGTTTCGTTTGAAATCATCGGGACAATCCCTGAATTGAGACTCAACCTTATAAATGATGCCCCCGAAGATAGTCCGCTTAAAAATCTACAATATTATGTGGATGATTTCGGCACGCACAAGGAATACAGCGAAGACGATACCATTGCTCTGCATGTTAAACCATCAGCTCCACAAGATTTTGCCAAGAAATATGCACTTACCCGTGATACGATTGAGATTCCCGTCAAGGGAGCGCCCAAATATATCCGCTCTGTGGACGAAGTGACTCAGGACGTTCTGGATGCCGTCAAGCCGATTGCCGTTGCCAGATTGGAAGACAGTGCCGGTTCTGACTACAACGTTCACAAAGAATCGGTGTTTGATGCAGACCACAACGAAATTGGCTTTTCGAGAGAAAATGTTGGTGAGCCGCGTTGGGCAGATGTCGGATACATGATTTCCTGGAGAGGCGGAGACGGTGAACGCAACTTCTCTAGCGAATACAACGACTTGTTCATCCCCTACGAAGTCGAATACATCGATGACAAAACCGAAGAAACCGGAACAGCAGTTCTCGGCTTCTGGATTAAGAACGTCATCATCGACAGCGATGGTTCGGTGGATGTAGATGGTCACGCCAACAGCATCACGATGACGGTATACGATAGTATCGATGCGTTTAAGAAGAATGAAATTGACAAAAGCGCAGACAGCTATGACATTTATGAGTACCCGGTGAATTGGCAATAAACCTTCTAATACAAAAAAGCCCCGATGCTTTAAGCACCGGGGCTCTTCTTATGCGTTTTTCAGTTCCGCAGTCTTTTTAGGTTTACGGCGTCCACCCTTGCAAGCAACAGCCACGCCATCGCTCACAAGATAGCAGCCACCCGCTACCAGCAGGGCCTGGAGCAGGGATTCTTGAGGAATGCCGGTATCGCCCATCTTAGGAACATCCTTTTTAATAGGAGGAACCGTTTCGGGGATGTCAGGCGCAAGATACAAATTGAATTTTGTACCCATGTTCGGCTTCTCATCGTAAGCCTTATCGGTTTCTTCAGAGACCATAGCCTTGTCAACCGTGCCATGCTCACCAGGATGCGGAGAATCGGCTGCAAAGCCAACGCCCAAACACATCGTTGCGGCCAGCGAGAAAGACGCGAGAACTTTCGCAAGCTGTTTCACGGGAATGCCTCCTTTGCAGCATCACAAGTTCCAAAAAAGCCCCGGGGCAAACCGAAGTCTGCACCGGGGCGAATCGTTAAGACAGCACAGAAATCGTAATCTTGGCAGCAGCAGTGCCAACCTCGATAGGATTCTCGGCATCGGTGGTATCATAAGCCGTGAAGGTAGCGGTGCAGTCATAAGAACCGGCAGCCAGGGCCTCGGACAGCTTATCTGTCTGGATGTGATAGTTAGGCTGGATAAGTCCACTGTTGTAGATTTCCTTGCCGCTATCATCCAGGGTGATGCTCACAACCTGAGCGTATTTATTACCGGGAGCATTCTCGATTTCGAGAGTGCCTTCAGAATCGCCGGAATCAAACACCGGATTGACGTTGATGGAGATGGCCATTGTACCCTCTTCCACGACGCGGTTCAGTTCTTCCTGAATCTCTGCCTCGCTCTTGCCTTCGAGCTGGCCAAGCTGTGCAGCGACCGAATCTTCCAGGCGGTTGTCGGAAGCAGTAGCATTTTTATTGTGCCAGAAGAACAGACCCACGCACAGGAGAAGCAGGAGAATCACACAAATCGTAACGGTCCGATGCAGGAGCTTGTTACCACTCTTCTTCGAATTTTTTTCAGGGGTCGTCATTGTAGTTGCCATGATATTCAATTCCTTTCCGTCAATTTCTTGACTGAGCTGTTATTAACAAAAGTTGGCCGCCGAGCGGCAGGTCACTCGACAGCCAACCCTTACATTTGGGCTTGCTTTATATTGGGTCCGGAGACTCTATCAGCGGTTGCTGGAGACGCCGCCTGCGGTAGCAGTCTGAGTATCGCCAGTCTCGAACATCGGGATGATGCTGTAGGTCACGCGAACGACAGGAGTGCAGCCAGCGTCGTTGACGTTGGAACCAGCAATCTTGGCGGTGGTAATCAGCGGCAGGGCCGGAGCATCGTCATGCTTGACAGCATCGGTGCCAGCGCCATCCTGAGCAACCTTGGCCTTTTCAGCACCAGCGATGAACCAGCCGTTCTCGGTGATGTCCAGAGGAGCGGAGCAGGTGGACAGGTCGATAGCAGAAGCGTTGTACATTGCAGAAGCAGGAGCAATGCTCATAGCGATTTCGCCGCGCTTCAAGGCGCTGTTGCTCATAGGCACAACACGCCAGGTTGCGGGCTCAGCCTGCAGCTCAGAAACCTTGATGGCCAGACCTTCACGCTTGGAGTTGTCGGTCTTGCTGTCGCCAACGGCGAAAGCCTTGCCGAAGTTGCACTGAGTATCGCCATCACCGATGATGAAGTCCTGAGACAGCTGATGGTTCTGGTCGATAGCCTTCACAGTCTGGCGCAGCTCGTCGCCAGTCAGAGTACCAGCGGCCTTGAAGTCCCACTCGCCATCGATGTAGATGACGTAGCACTCACCGGAAGCGTTGATATGCTCATCAGCCAGGGTCTTGTAGATAGCAGGCTGCTGCCAACCCGGAGTGGTGGAGGGGTCGCTGTACCAGTAGGTGTAGGTCTTGCTGGTGGCATCGTAAGCGATGGAGAACAGCTCGTCGTTGGAGTGGTCGGCATCGTAGATGCGGCTGTAATGGGTAACCTTCACGATATCGGCAATGTAGGTGCGGCTGTTCTTGTCGATGGTGGAGTAGTTGCGCAGCTGGTAAGCATCCTTGGTCGGGGTAACAACGTTGCCGGTGGAACGGAAACCGTACATGCAGACGTACAGAGGAACAGTAGCCTTCATGTTGACATGGTTCACGGTAGCAACGGTGATATCGTACTCAACGCGGCCGTCATCGGTCTTCACGCCAGGATACTCTTCCTCGGTCGGAGGAGTCTCGGGAGGAATCTCGGTGTCGTTGTCCAGGTAGATGTAGAACTGGGTGGACATCGTCGGGTCTTCGTTGGTGGCGGTGTCGGTGCCCTCAGCCTTGGTATCGTCAGAAACCTTAGCTTCATCAGCAGTGCCGTGGTTCCAGTTCACGCCACCCTGAGTCTGCTGGCAGTCAGAAATCTTGACGTAATGCATCTGGAAGGTGTCATCAGCCTTTTTGGTGGTATAAACGCCGTACTCTTCGCCATCGTTATACTGGCTGCCTGCAATATAAGCGGCAGGAACTGCAGTGTAGCCTTCGGCATCCTGGTCGGCGTAGACAACGGAACCGTCGTCGTTCACCTTGTAGAAGGATTTGGCGCCGATGCGGTAAACGGGAGTGCTGTGCAGCATGGTCTCGTTATTGGGATGGTTGGCAATAGCAGTATTGTCAGTGGGCTGTTTGGTGTCTTCCATTGCGTAAGCGGTGATAGGAGCCATGCAGCTGGCGGCCATTGCCATACCCATCACAGCGCTTGCAACGCGCTTGTAACATTTCATTGGGGTAATCTCCTTTCAAATAGTGGATTCGAACTAGGCCATCTCTTTTGATTCCTTTGCTCCTGCATGCATCGGGTCAAAAGTCAAGCCCTGCATATCCGCGTCCTCTCGACGCTGACTGCATCAAAACACGATGTACTTGGCAGCAATGAGGGATTCATCGCTTCCCTCGCCTGACCATTCTTGCAACATCGCAAGGCCCGTCAGTCTACCATGTGATGACTTGATGACGCAGATATGCACCATGAGTTCGCCCTTATCAGGGAGCTCTGGGGCTTACTGCTCTGAGCCACTGATTTTATTATCTGCGACTCGCACACCCACGCAAGCACAAACATCATGTTTTTTTCGCATTTTTTTCACTTTTTTTCAAATTTTTTCTTGCCTTCGCGTTTTTTACCATATATTTGATGGCTTTACCACCTTTTGTCATAGTCAATTCATAAATATATGGTATAATTTTCTCATAAAAAGTCGGAGGGAAATGATGGTTGCAGAGAAAAGGATTTACAGCACCACGGCATTGCAAAACTGCTATCGTGCATTGCGTTCCGCTCGCTGGAGTGTGAGACGTAAAGACGAGCATATGACCCGCTGCTGTGAAGTGCGTGAGCTGTATGCCAAGTGCCAGGTAAATTTGGGATGTGTTCTTTTTGACCCGGATATGTCTCCAGCCAAAGATTATCTCGACATGGTTAAAGACAAAAAGGTGACCAAAAGACGGTTAGACATCCAATTAAGAAATTGCAAGCGTTTTTTGCTGTATCAGTTTGATGAAATCGAAAAGGATATTGCCGACGCTTCTCTTGCAAAATCATCCTGACAAAGAAAAAGCTGCTCTCCGTTTTCAGGAGAACAGCTTCTTTTTTATTGATTTTCCTTGCCAAAAATCAGGTCATAAATACCCGGAATGTCATAGGGGCTAACAATGCGCGGCGCAGGAGTATCCTTATCCGTCACCTTGAACTTATCAGGTTCATCAGATACGATAACACTTGCGTGTTTCCAGTCGTCGCTTTTCAGGAACTGTGCATAGCGCATACCGAGCATTTCCTTGATAGACAGGCTCTTCAGCTGCATCGCGTAGGTGCAGGCTGCTACTGTAGGTGCATAGTCTGTCACAACATTCCGGCACGCCAAACGGAACTGAGCCACGCTCTTATCCACCGTAATGACCTCACGGGTCATGAGGTCTATAACGACCATAACGAGCTGGTCAGAATCCGTAGTGAGAGCAAAGCGGTCCTTGACAGTCGCAGGTTCAAACTGCTCACCCGTCTTGCCATCCCGAACCATTACGCCGCAGAAAGCGTTCTCCATCTCAGAGAACTTCTCCCCAGAGTAGGATTTTACAGTGAGGGCGGCATAACGGAACCCATTCTGAAAGCACTTCTTGATATCGAAATCTACATACTCAACGGCACCATTCTTACCGCTGCAGCGGCGGTCGCCGGAGTGGATTGCGCCAAGTGTTTCGTCCTTGGGATTCGCGTAGTACACGAACTTTGCTTTTTCCTCTCCGTAGAACACAACCGAGAGGTCCAGGTCGATGCCATTCCACAGGTCAGGGCCATCGTTTCCCTTCCAGTAAAGGAATGCACGGAGCACATTTCCGTCCGGCAGATTCGTGCGAGAGCCGCAGGCTGCAGCACGTACGGCGGAAGTGACCTGACGGGGATTATCCGGAAAAATCAGCTTATTGCAATGGCAATCCGGGTCGATGTACACGCTCTTCGGTTCGGTGTCCTCTGCGCGAAGGACCTGCCACAGCTGGTTAAAGATATCGCGTGCCACACGTTTGCAGATATCCTCAGACAAAGGTTCAATGTCCCGTTCCAGAGCTTTGCTGGCAGCGCCGTTTGCCTTGCCGGTTGCCAAATGCACAGGATTGTTGCGGTTTCGGAAATGGTTGATGAGCTGAACCAGCACACGCGGTTCGATGCTCTTGCACACCGAGATAAATCGGAACAGAACATTTTCCATCTGCTGTTCATTGGAGCAGTTGCGCAGCGCAAAGTCCAGGTTTCGGGCAAACATACCTGGCCGCATCATCAGGTGAGCGGAAAGCAGTTCAGCATTGACCGGTTTCTTCATAAGTTCTTGGAGCTTGGAATTGTAGGTTTCAATCTTGACACCAATGCGAATCTTCGTAAAAATCTCATAATCTTCCTTGAAGACATAAGAGTAATCACCCGGATGCAGGCGTTCGCCCAATCGCTTGAACTCTTCGGGATGCAATGCAAAGCCCTCGTTCTTATCAGTGTGTTCCAGAAGTTCCAGCAGCTGACGACGTTCACCGCGCTTAAAGTTCCGGAATTTCGGGGTTTTCGAGAGACTCACATCCTGGCCACTCATTGCAGCAGCTAGGCGCAATACATCGGTGGAACTCTTGAAGTCTTGAAAGCATGCCTGTTCCCGCCATTCGGGCCGAGAGATGATGCGGGACACATACAGAGCAAGGTTCTCCTTGCAAGGGATATGCTTGGGTTTCATGCGGTCCATCAGCTCAGATGTGAAATCAATATCATGCATCAGAGTATCGAAAACGCAGGACGCCTCGTCAGGAGACAGAGGAGAATGCCCGGTAATGCTCTGTACGGAATAGCGGTAGATTTCCTCCTCATCACACGCCGGAATCTGTTTCACAGCAGGAAGATGGCTGCGGTCCAATGTGGGACAGAATTTGACCGGGTCGAAATCCGGCCGCCATTCGCCGCAGGTCAGATAATTGAGGAAATTGACAACATACAGGTCCACAAGGTCGGCTTTCATCGCATCGTCCGGGAAATTCGGCCAGATGGGAGAAGTCTGAGAAATTGCCTTGCCATCCTCCGTGACACAGTCATACAGCGCAGACCAGGTCTTGAGGAAATCATTGTATTCGGCCTTGCAGCAGGCATCAAAGAGGTCTCGCGCCATAATATAGCCGTATTCCATCAATTTCATGTTCGCTGAACAGACATAGCGTTTCTCCACCGCTTTCTTCCCTTCTTGTGCGGGCATGGGTGGTACGATGCCGCGATGATGTGCAAACGTGACGCGGTTAAAATCATAAACGGTCAGCATTCAAATGACCTCCTAACAAAACAAAAATCCCGCGCCGAGAAAAACTCGACACGGGTGGATGAGACACGTAATAGATACGGAGAGCATATCCGCTAACGTGTTGAAGTCAGCAGCACAAAAAATGCGAGCCGACTTCCTTGTTCTTCTAGAAATGAAGGAAGCGGATATATAGCCGTATTGTTATGTTCTCGAGCCGTGACGGAGAGCGAAACCGCTGACATGATTTCATATTATCTTCAAGTAGAAGGAAGCGGTCTCATAGCCATACACGAAAATGCTCAAACTTTAGGTTCTTTGCTATCATTTGAGCCAGTAGATATATTGTACCACAATATATGGTATATTGCAATACCAAAACACAATATATTGTGTCTGCTTTTTATGCCGGAAACAAGATAGGCCATAGCTGCCGTTTTCAGAACGCACAACAAATGCCTAGCAAAAAGCCGCCTACCCAAAAGGGCAAGCGGTATAAGATTTGTTGGCATTTATTGCACCAAGCATTCAAACGTCACTGTGCCAGTCCAGTCGCCAGGAGCAAGAACTGCGCTTACGGAATAGTCTGAACTCGTTCCGTCTCCGAGCATCTCAGTGCGATTCCATTCAACCTTTGGTGTTGCGATGGTCATAGGCACATCTACAGAGCCTTTCGCCTGCAGAGGCGTAGCAGTGGTTTTGACTTGAACAGTTCTCTTGAGAGGGATGTCGCCAGTTAAAGTCACCGAAATCGTGCCTGTCTTGATTCCTGTGCCATCAGTACCGCTCAGCGTGATTTCTTCCGGAACGGTCAATGTATAAAAGCTGTCCACTTCCGCTGTGACCTGCGTTGAAGTATCCTTGGAAGCGCTCAGCCAGGCGGTGTCATTAGAATCCGAGTCGGGTGTATCTGCCGCAATCGTATCATCGGCATCTATGACAGCGTCATCCGAACCAATTGGTTCAGAGAACGCTAAGACTGGACAGGCAAGCGTCAGCGCGGCAAGAATTTCTGCCCCTACAGCTTTCAAACGCATACAGTTCCCTCCTTTCCAAAAAATTCATCACTTATACTGTTTCTCGCAGCTGAATGTTGCCGTGCCGGTCCAGTGTCCGGGGTCAAGCTCCGCAGAGACTTTGCAAGTTGCACTCGTTCCATCATTCAGCAAATCTGCTCGGGACCACTCGCTTTTGGTCCGATTGGATACCGTGACAGCAGCGGTTTTGCCCGCAGTGTTGGTCATGGTTCCACCGTCCACAGATACCACAATCACCGCATTCTCCTCGACATCACCTTTCAAAGTCATGGTGATGTCAGCCGTATATGAGCCAGGGCCACTGTCAACGCCTGTCAGCTTAACAGTTTCGGGAACCGTAATCGTATAGACCGCCGTTGCGCTCGCAAGCAGCTGAGTGGAAGCCGTTTTCGGCAATCCTTTACCGGTAGAAGTAGCAGCGCCCATCGTACTCAGACAATTCGAGCACAGAGGCTTTCCGTTAATGGTCGTTGCATAGACATTTGCATCCGTAATTGCGGTATAAGTAGCGCTCTTATCCGACTCAACGCCTTTAATCGAGTTTACTTTGTTGTACGCCTCGAATGTTTTGGCACCATCAGCGGCCGGGGTTGTCACAGTGAATTTCTGCCCACAGACCGAACATGTCCGTGTAGCGGTATCAGCAAATCCGAACGACACATTCAAAAGAAAAGGAGACAGCACTGCCAAAAGCATAGCAAAGCGCTTGATAGCCTTCATGTTCATCCCCTCCTTATGCTGCCGTAGATGTATCAGGTTGTGTGTTTTCTGAATCCGGAGTTTTAGTTTCGGCTTCATCCTCTTTGTTTTTTGCTTTGCTTTCAGCTTGCTCGGAATTTCCCTCAGACGAATCCGCACCAGTATCAGTGTTCTCTGTATCATTGGCTATCTCCGGTGCTTTTTCGCACAGTGCGCCAGCAAACATATTCTCTTTGTTCGTCATGCTGCTGGTATCCCAGCCATCTGTCGGCGAAGCATCCGAGAGAGAAAGACAACCGGCAAAAGCTTCACTCATATCAGTTACTTTCGAGGTATCCCACTTCTCCATCCCGGCAATAGACTGCAAAGCCTCACACTGATAACACATCCTGTTCATCGTAGTGATGTTCGACGTGTTCCAGTTCTCTAATCCACCAATGCTGGTGAGCTTCTTCATTCCGGAAAAAGCAGATGCCGCAGAAGTCACCTGCGAAGTATCAACGTTCTGATACTCGATGTTTTCAATGTCGGCAAATGCCTCATTTTCATCAAAAGAAATGCTGTTTCCCTCACCAAAGACAAGTGTTCCGCCAGCCGAATTCGTGACGTAGAGCTGGTTCTCGCCTTCTTTTACAAAAGCCAGAATTGCACTGGAGCCGATTCCAGAGACATCAAATACTTTGGCCGATTCCGGGACCTGATAGCCGCCAAAGGAAATCGCCTTGATTTCAGTCCCGGATTCCTTGAGCTGCGTCATTGCCTGCGCCAGGTTTGAAACGTTCATCGAAGCTGTCGGCGCAGGTGCCACGGTGCTGTCGGAATCCTCGTTCGGAAATTCATTATCGGACTCATCATCAGATGCGGTAGAAGTATCGTATGTCACGGTACGGTTATCGGAAGTGAAATTATAGCTGCTCAAAGCGCTGGAAGGGTTTCCGGCAATGGTAAGACCCATCTTGCTGCTCACGTAGGTAAAGCCCTTGGAAAAGCCCGGAGTCGGGAGATAAGCTGTCGCAAAAGTATCCGCGACCGTGATTTTCGAAAGACCCGTGCATCCATACATCATGCTGGAGAAATCCGTGACATTTTTGGTGTTAAAGCTGCTGAAATCAAGGCTTTTAAGTCCTGTGCATCCCTTGAACATGCTGTTCATCGTCGTGATTTTACTGGTATCCCAACGGCTGAGTCCAGTAATTGTAGTCAGTGACTTCATGTTATAGAATGCGTAAGCAGCGGATGTCACGCGAGTCGTGTCAACTGCATCAAAGTTAATGGTCTTGATATTGTCAAAAACCGTAGAAGTGTCAGACGCACCGCTTTTGAAGCAAATGCTGTTACCGGAAGCAAACGCCACCATATCACGGTTCGTATCTGTCACTCGAAGCTCTGTGCCATTCTGAATGCCCCACCACCAGCCGCCGTACATCGTGGTCGGAACATACGCGACAATCGATTTGTCACCCTGGCCGGATACGTCATAGGTCGTTGCATTGCCCGGAACTGCATAATTGCCGAACGAAATAACGGTGATGTTTTTTCCCTGAGAGGAAAGAGTCGTCAATACAGAAGCAAGACGGCTCACATCCATCAACGGCATCTGCGCCGTGACATTGATGGTGTATTTGGACGAATAGATGACGCGAGTCCCGGTACTGTCATATGCGGTCTTCGTGATGTTCGCAGTTCCGATTGCCGAAGCGATAATATAGCCGTCCGAACTAATGGAAGCCACGGAGGGGTTATCGGATTCAAATACAATATGAGTTTTATCCTCATAAGCGGGAGAAAGCAATACAGAATTGTCTCCTACCTCAACTGTATAGGTATCTCCTACCGAAGCGTAAAACACCATATTGCCGGTCCATTCGCCTGGAGTGAGGTGCGCAGTCACGGAATAATCGGTTTGTGCAGTTTTCCCTTTTACAGCAGTTGCGTCCCATTCTGTTGCAGTGGTAGCAGTGGCGGTGCAGACAACATCGGTGCTGCCGTCGCGGTGCATGGTCGGAGCAGAGGTATTAAAAAATACTTTCTGGTTTGTCAGCAGTTCGCCCGTTGCCTTGATAGAAACGGTGTTAGCATAATCTCCAGTGCCACCGTTTTCATTGCTCAGTGTCACTGATTCGGGAACGGTAATGATGTACACTGATTCATCAACTTCACCGCCCGTGCCGCCTTTGTGTTCGCTGATAATACGTTCAACGCAATTTGTGCAGATAACGCCATCTGCGTTGCTGACAACGTACATATTTTTCAGGGCATATCGTTGAGTTGTGCTCGATGTTAGGCCCTCAACTTCTTTACAGTTGTAGAATTCAGTGTACTTCTGTGTGCCACCATATGTAGGCATAGGCGTTACCAATGCGCCGCACAGCACGCAGTTTTTGTAGCCCATGCCACCCCAGCTTGCAAATGCCATGGACACATTACATACCATGGCAAAAATCATAAACAGAAAACTCGCAGCCGCTTTTTTGATGTTCACAGATTTTCACATCCTTTCGAATTTGGCATTATGACATCGTGCAGGAAAATGTAGCTGTACCCTTCCAGCTGCCTGCTGTCAGTGTCGCGGAAACCACATAATTGCTTGTAGTTCCGCCATTCAGCAAGTCGGAGTATGACCAGACCGTTTTCGGTTTTGCCGTGAATGTCACGGGAGCCTTAGTCCCAGACGCATCGGTCATATCGGTCACTGTGGTAGTCACCGTCACTTTTTCGTTACTGCCAACGCTGCCTTTGAGATTTACCGGGATTGTACCCGTATAAGTACCAGACCCGTCCGTACTCTTCGACAATGCAACAGTTTCCGGCACCGTAATCGTATACCCGGAAGTCACATCGGCAACAAGCGCCGTTGTCGCAGTCTTATCCACTTCGGCCAGAGCAGTTCCGGTATTGAGACAAATCGCCAGAAGGGCTGCCAGAACTTTCTTTGATGTCTTCATAATAATGCCCTCCTCTGCATAGCGGCATGATTCAAAGATTTAAGCCAAAGTACAGGTAAAGGTCGCGGTTCCGGTCCAGCTGCCGGGGGTGAGGGATGCAGAAACAACATAGTTACTGGTGGTGCCATTGCCCTGCATGTCAGTCCGTGACCATTTTGTCTTGGGGGTAGACGTAAATGTAGCAGCAACGCTGTTTCCTGCTGTATCTTTCATCGTAGGCGCAGTTGCCGCAACCGTTACCGTTTGATTGGCTGCTACATCTCCCTTGATGTTGACAGCAATCGTACCCGTATACGTGCCGGTTCCTGTAGTCGTGCTGGTCAGCGCGATTTTTTCAGGGACAGTGACTGTATACCCAGACCCGACCTCTGCGGTAATCGCGGTAGATGCAGATTTACTCGTAGCGGCAAATGCAGGGGCTGTATTGATGCCAAGCATCATTACAAAGCTCAATGCCGCTGCTATAAGCTTTTTCATTTTCATATGTTAGAGCCTCCAGAATCTAATAGAAAAGGCGGCCAGCCTGCTTGTGAGGCCGACCGCTTTTCGGTTTTGTGCGGGATACCCCAGTTGCGTTATGGGGATTGATTATGCCAGAGCGCAGGAGAAGGTAGCAGTGCCTTCCCAAACACCAGGAGTCAGGACTGCAGACAGACCGTAGTTGTCAGTCGTGCCCTGGCCAGAAGTCTCCACACGGGTCCAGCTCTTTTTAGGAGTGCCGGTAAAGGAAGCCGTAACATTCTTTGAACCAGAGCACTTCATGATAGGTGCAGTGGAAGTAACGGTCACGGACTGACCTTCACCGATGTCGCCCTTTACGTTGACGGGAATCGTACCAGTGTAGGTGCCACTCCCGCCTTTGTTGTTGGTCAGGGTAATGGATTCAGGGACGGTCAGGGTGTAGGACGGGGTAACAGTGGCATTAACCTTCGTGCTGCCGGAAGTTGCAGCAAAAGCGGAGGTTGCACACATAGTCGCGGCCATCGCACAAGCGAGGGCCATCGACATAGCTTTGGCGAGTTTCATCTTCAGAAACCTCCTTCGTTGATTGCGGACACAAAATCAGCCATGTGCAAGGCCATCAGCTGATTCGAGCCCTTGTCTTTTACTATTTATCTCCCTTGCGAGTTTACCAAAATGCGCTTGTCGCGCAATTCAGCCCAGTTAAGATACAACGGCCGTGACCGCAAACTCAGCGCCATTGCGCGGCTGTTGGTCATCTACACCGACAGTAGATACCGAGAACACCACAGCGTGCTCTCCTGCCCCGGTAATGTAATCCGATGCCTGCCAGGCGTATTTCTGGCCTGGAGCAATGTAATCGGATTCATAGAGCACTTCATCGTTCTCAAGAATCGTATATTTGAAGTAGACATGGTTGCTTTCCGGGTTCACCAGGTCCACGGTACTGTCAGGGCTCACATAGATGGTCGTGAATGCCGGGAATTCGATGAATCGCATCTCCTCGGAATCGGTTTTGCCGTTGTCCATCGTCCCGTCATACGCTTCGCCGTCAGCAATCACGATTTCGCTGCTTGCGGAGCTGGCATCGCTGCCGCTGCCATCAAGGGGCTTGTTCACCATTTTATAAAGGCTTGCAGTGATAAGGGCGACGAGCAGCACGAGAGCAGCAATCACCGCGATAATCAGAAGAAGAATCGGTTTTTCCTTCTCACGCACAATGCCAACGAGTTCCCCGGTTTCAAGCGGCAGGTATCCGAGAATATCACCGGAAACCTTTTCTCTCACGGAATACCGAGTATCCATATTGGCGTCTTTGAACTGCGCAAAATCGGCCCCGTTGTCATTGAACTCAACAAAGCCGTAATCGTTTGCTTTGTATTTTTTCTGGCCAGCATCGATGTAGCCGACAATCGTAATCGGCTTTCCATCAACCATCTTGGGCGGAATCGCCAACAGTGGCTTGGTCATATTTTCAAATTTGACGTTGGTTGCCGGAAAATCATCCGGAATTTCGGCAAGATAAAACTTAGTTGCCATGTTATAACCTCTTTCTTGATTGCTACTTTTTAGTGCCACTTTTAGGCTGCTGTTTTTATTATCTTTGATTCGCACGGATGGGCAAGTAAAAGAAAGCCTAAAAAGCAAAAAAATGATTTTTTGTGGAAGAACAACAAAAGAACAACAAAAAGGCAACAAAAAAGAGCCCCCGCACCACAGCAGGAGCTCGTAAGTTAGCGCAAATTATCGTATTTACTATATTTCTTGTCTTCTTTTTCGTCAGGCATGCTGAGCTGTTGGTCTCTGCCGTTTTCTTGCGGACCATCCCAGTTATCCTTTTCGCTATCGGTCTCTTCGGAATCTTCCAAATCTTTATTGGGTTTTGCCTTTCTGGAAGTAGACTTCTTCTTCTTGGGTTCAACGAACACATCAGACAAATCATAGGGTGAAACTGCGATTGCCGTTACCCCTTCATTCATTTCCGCCGCATGGTTCAGAATCCAAATAAGTTTTCTCCACTGCCATTCGACCATATCGGTTCCGAGCTTTGATACGATGACGGAAGCCTCAGCTTGTTTGGCCTTGACCATCGCCTGCAAGAGACACCCGTACAGATACGGGAACTGAATTTTCGAGCCGTACTTGTCGGCGGTTTCAGTACTGCAAATCATAATTGCCACAATCGTGTTCTCGTTATTGCCCGGACAGAATAGAACCTGACCGGGATACCGAAGCTGTTCTGGCAGCTTATGTAAGTACCACTCTTTTGCTTCCGGGAATCTCTTTGCAAATTTCTCAAGAGTCTTGGTATCCCAAGTCCCCTTGTCATTGCAAAAGCAGCAAATGATTCTGCGGCCCTTGATATCTCTGGGGATTGTCTCCCCTTTCATCAATGAAATTCTCATGTCAGGCATATTAGTCGAGCTCCGAACGATAATAGAGTTCAATGCCAAGACGCTCTTTTACGAGTTTCTTGATAAGTTCTGCACCATATCTCTGAACATTGATGCTCTGGCTGAAAGTCGGAACCGCAATATCGAGCCAGCTCAGCTTGCGCCTGTTGGCACCGACCAGCAGGCTCATGTCCTTTTCGAGCTGAGAATCAGCTTTCGGATACCAGAAAATGAAACCACAGTCAAAGCTGCCCTCCTCATTGAGATGAGCAGTTTCGATGTCTTTGATTTCGTTTTCGATTTCCGGAGTGCGCAGGAAAAGGCGAATCTGGGTTTCGACCTGCTTGACGCGGCTTTCCACTTCATCGATTCCCTTCTCGGCTCTCGCTTTCTGAACATTGTTCAGCAGCTGCGAGATTACGCCATCCGGGTTCAGATGCTTGCGTAGCCCTTCGATTTCCTTGTCTTCAATATCGTCTGCGATGACAGTATCGACATAGGAGGTATCGACCAGCGGGCTTTCAAACAGCGGAACCGCAGCGCCAAAGCCGTTCACGGAAAGCACTTTCTGATTCGTGCTAAAGCGTTTGAGTGTAGGACAATCAAGATTGACCCATTCCTGAACAAAGCTTTTTGCGCGGGACAAGTCCGTGCAGCGGCGTGTGGTGGTTGCGGAAGAATACTCGTACCAGACGACTTCCTTCTCGTTCGCATACCGAATGCTGCCAACGGGCGGATTCTTGAGGTCCTGGCCGCGAATCAGCTGAACATAATCAATCTGATTGGCTTTCAGAAATGCTTCAAGAACCCAAGGGCTGACGGCTACCATGTAGTCCTTTCCTTCTTCGTAGTTACCTGCAGGCTTGATACTGCGCATGTCTTTTTTGTATGCCTTGAGCGGCGTGCTCATAGGAGTCCAATCATCGTCAAAAGTCTTGACAAAGGCTTTGGGTCCATTGCTTGTGTTTGCAAATTTAATTTCAGCTTTCATAAATCAGGGCAAGGAGACCCGCGACTTTAGTCGTGGGAGGAATTGCCCGTTCACATCCTTTCTATTAGATAATTTGTTGCAGGCTCTAATAGCCGCAATTTTTTAAATGTTACACCTTTGGAAATACGCGTGCCGTCTAGCTTTTTGAGGGTAAAACTTCCCGATGCACGACGACCGGAAACGAAGAACTCTTGTCCTTCTTGTTGTTCAGGGCCGGGATGTTGCCTGCCGTTTTTAATACCATCAAAACCAGATACCAAACTGAGGTTCAGCGTCATCCAGCAGCCAATTCTTCCAGTCACGGCAAGTCATCTTGCCAAAGGCTTCATGATTTCGCAGAATATAGCATAAAAGCTGCGATTTCTGCGTTGTGCTCATGCCGTCAATAACATGTTGACGGTCATTTTTCCTGCCCCAAAAATCCACAGAGTTGCCAAGAGAATTGAGGTTTTTGAGAATGTATTGTTGCGTATCGTTGTCGGAATCCTCTTTATCGCAGATATACTCTATCATAAAGGGATAAAACTTTTGAACCGCTTCCTGAATGGTAGCTGCCGTAGTTGCGCCATGCGATACTGCCCAGCCACATTCCATGCCAGTCATTGGCAATGGAAACATGACATACATCTCATATCCATCAATCTCAATTTGACGATAATAAATACGATAAGGAGCGTTTTCGTTACAAAATACATTCCATTTCATCAAATTATGTGCGCAGGGTACACCGTCCATAGTCGCTTGCGACTTAGGCGGTGAGGAATGCGCTAACCAAGAGGCAATTTGAAGTGTACTCAGTTAGCACAAATACCCTGCTACTCCTTTCTTTAAATGATTAAGATATTTTTTCCCATGCAGAATGCATGGAATCTGTCGTCTTTACGATTTTAAGCTTTTTAAGGCTTGCAGATTTTTGACCATTTTTTGCAGGTACTTTGAACTCTACATTTACGGCACCCTTTTTATTGGTAAGGAGGCAAGAGCCTCCATGTCGCCGTCCGTATCCCACTTGATATTCTTGATAAGCATAGCTCACACCTCCGTGTTGCTTTCAGAAATAGCGCCGTCAATACTGGCAGCTTCAACGAGTCCACGAATATATGTTTCTACCTTTTTGCCATAAGCCACATTGTCTAGATAATTCTCTACAACGCGAGCCGCATGTGCGCACCTGATTCGTTCATCATGGTCAAACTCTGTGCCGCCAAAGGGAATGAAGAAACAAAGCTCATGACCATCCTTATCTGTATTTTGGCCAACCAAAATTCTGAGGTCGGGGCAGTTCGAACAATGTTCCGTCTTGTTAAGTGAGGCATGGATATCATTCGCCATTATCTGTGCCAGACACGGCAAGGCAGCGCCGAACAGGTTCATGATGATTTCGTCTGGAATCTCACAGTTGAGATTAGAGAAAGTCTCCGATACCCAGTCCTTATCGTAGAGTACATCCAACAGCAAACCGCAGTGGCCGTTCAGGGTGACAACACGTTCTGAAACACCACTATCGGAGTTCAGCGCACTGTAAACGGCAGCCACGAACCGAGGAAGGTCCGATTTGGTCCGATACGTTAGGGCAGTATCTCCGGGAAGATAAACAGCACCGTTATTGTCGGTCCAGTAGAAAATGTTTTCGATGTTGTTGAGATTCATAATGTTGAACATGGTATTTACCTCCTGTAATTTTTGATGCAAAAAGGCGGGCCTCCCGGTATGGGAAGTCCGCCTTCAAGCGAAATTATGAATTGTACGAACGCAAAACGCGCCTAGTAGATGGTATCTATCGTACAATTTTTATAATATCCTGTTCGCACATCTGCGCAAGTGCGGTAACTCAAAGAGTTTCGAAGAAGGCGTTTGCCAAATCCTCATCGGACAGGTTATTCAGGTATTCTTCGAGCACGCATTCGGCTTCCGACATATTCACGGGATAGCCGAGAAATTCTTCTACCGCCTCAGAGCCGCGAGCAAGCAGCGCATCTACGAGAATTTCGGTGCGGCATTCACGAATGGTCCGGTTCAGGTCTTTATCGGTGGTAGTACACCAGTAGTCCCCGTCGATATCACCGTGAGCTTCGATGGAATACAGAGCATCCAAAGCATTGTCAATATCATCGTCGTATTCATCGAGGATATCATCAATGCAGTGAACCTGATGCCAGTGTTCGCCGTCATCCAGCGAAACAAGGCGTTCAGAAATATCATCATTATCAGAAGGAGTCCCGGAAGCCTCAATGTCGAACACTTCACGGCTCTTTTGATTCACGCGGCATTGTGAAGCGAACGAAGCGCCGGACGAAAAGTTCGTTGCAAATTTCGCAACAATCACATCCGGTTCAGGGTCTTTGAGTGCTTCCTGGTATTCCGGCAATCCGCGATAGGCAACCCGCTTGGAGGTCCCGTCAGGTTCCAGTTCATACACAGCTGAAATCACGTGCCCTTCATTGGCGAAATTTACGATTGCCCGGCACAGATTCAGCATCACGAAATGCTTATCGTTCAGGTCATGGAGGTTTCTGTCTGCCTGAATGGTGACGAGCTTAGACAGGCCAGTCATAGTAGAGATTCGGTACAGATAATCGATGTTTTGCAGCTGATACATAGAGTCATTCTCCTTTTTGCTTATCAGAGGTGGTTGCGATATTTTCTTCGGTTTGCTTCTGCCTTTTAGCCTGTACTGCCATGCCAGCCTTATAGGCAGCATAGATGGTGAAAGCCATATACAACGTCATGACGTCATCCACCTGCCGGACCTGAATCTCACCGTAGGTGAGGATTTCCAGAAGCTTCCAGATGGTGGTGGAGCACATAACGAGCAGACACATGATAAATTTCCAGTCCATAAAATTCCTTTCGTTTTCAATCAGTCGTCATAGAACAGCCCCGGAATGATGATGTAGTCCTCAGCATGAGCTTCGATGTCTTTCAGCTGAAAACCGTTTGGGAAACACTTCCAGGAGTCGCCGTCATAAAACAGCTCACCGCATTCCGGGTTGGGATGGTTGTTGAGCAGTTCAGCGGCGAAGCGAAGAAGATAAGATTCGTTGGAATCCATTTCAATGGAGCGCAGGCAGGTATACATCGGCTTTGTGATATCGATGCCTTCTGCTTTATGCTTCTGCAATGCTGCACTGAACTCAGCCATTGCCATGCACTGCGCACGTTCCTTCATGGTTTTCGCCCACTCAATGAGTTTTTGCGGTTCGCGAAGGCCCAGGATAACATCCTCGTCTTCGATGTTGCCCTCAATTTCGGATGTTGGGTAAATATTGAGGAGAGGGTCGTTGAAAGATGTCAGACGAGACGCAAAGTTCTGAAGAAAAGTCTCAGGATTGTAGGGATTTTGCCCCATACATTTGTTCACGGTATCGATGTCGGTCTTGATTAGGCAGGTTGCGTTAAACATACAATTTTTCCTTTCTCTTGATTGATATTTGTTTTTTCGAAAATGGTTGACAGAAAACTGTCGGCACTCCTTTCTTGCAAATAAAAAAGCAGGCCCACCGAATTGGTGAGTCTGCTAATTTAGCTGCAGAATATGAATTGTACGCATTGGGCCAAAAGGCTGTTATCTATCGTACAACTATTATTGTACTTGTTCCGCAAGGCGCTGCAACAATAAAAGCCCTAATTAGATTCGGAATCGTCAAACACGCCGAGCAGCTGCTCCACGCTCGGAGCCAGCAGATAATATCTGCAGCCATCCTGCTCAATCACGAAAACAATATCCCCAGACCCGGTTCGGGCAGTGCTGTTGTATTTGGCCTCAATGCCGGATGGCAGAACCACAGATTCATCGAGAGGCTTGGATTCCTTGATAGCGGCCGAGCTTGTGATAAATACCCTGCCCTGATTCGTTTCGATTTTGGCAAGAGCGTTATCCACTTCAATCATCGAATTGTTCTTAACTGGAACGCCAAAGATTGTGATGGTCGGTGCGACATCACAAAGAACCGCTCCATCCAAAAGCTGTTGTATCACTTTGGTTTGCTGCTGTTCTTCATTCACCTTGACAAGTGCCGTGACGACAAGGCTGGTATCCTCATTGATGTTCCTTGTTCCGGATATCAAGGCGGAATCATTTATCAGAAGAAAGTTGACGCCTTCTTCCTTGTGCCCATTCACAAGAGTCATATGATAGGCCCCAACGCAGGCCGTATGGTCTTGCGTCTGATACGATACCAGGCTCCTTTCACCGATGCTCTGTATCGGAATGCAGACCGTTGTATCATCCAAAGAGAGCGGCACACAGGAATTGAGAGTCAATTTGAGTCTTTCTTTGCTTGCAACAAAATTCATGTGCGGGTCACTTGCATCAAATGGAGTGATTTCTGCCGTTTCCGGCGTTGCTGGCAATAAATGAGATACAAACTCTGCAAATTCAGCCGTTTCCGGCGTCTGCTGTACCTTCTCCGCCAACTTTTCGTGCATTCTTTGAGCGTCCCTGAACGCCCAGATGCTTGTGACAAAAATCAGCAGCATCGCCGCAATCATCAGCCCTTCAAGCTTTTCTCCGTTGTTTTTCATGGTTCTCCTCACCCGATTCCCCGCAAAAAATACTGATTCAGTTTCTAATGATACGAGCATCGCAAGAACTGGCAAGCAAAGTGCCAACACAAAAGCCACCCCCCGAAACGGGCAGATGGCTCAGTGAAAGATTGGTTCAGAACGTATTAACCCTGGAAGAATCCCTGCAGCGCTTCTACACTGGTTGCAAGAATTTTGATATTGCGGTTATTTACCGTAGAGACAAACGGGATATACCCGGTCTCTTTGTCCTGCACGTTCCCGTATCGAACGGTGAGTCCACCGGGAAGATTCAGAGTTTTAGAGAATACGTTTTTGTCATAATTGAAAGAGAAAGTCGATACCAAAACGGTGTTGTCATTCAGCTGCAGCTGCAAATAGCCATCGTCCGCTTCGATTACAACATCGTCTTTTACGGTTTCTCCAAACACGGTTGTCGCAGGAGCTGTATCGGTGATTACTGCATCAGCAAGCAGCTTTTCAATCACTGCCTCTTGTTCCGTCTCCTGCCCTTCCTCGGCTTCAGCAGCAACGGTCAAAGTCAATCCTTCTCCCATCGTCCTTGTCCCCGACAGGATTTCCTTGTCGTCGTTTTGGAAAGTCACAACGGAGTCTTCCGTATTCCCTTCCACCAACGCAATTTTGTAATCCCCGATTGCGGCAGTGGAATTACCGGAGCAATAGGTCACCGTGCATCCGCCCTGCCCGACAGCGGCGACAGGAATGCAGACAGTCACGTCGCCCAGCGTGACCGGAACATAGGAGCCGTCATCTGGAACAATGCCGCTTTTCGTCACGGTGAAGTTCAGCTCCGGCTCCAGAGTCTTTGCGGTTTCGGCTGTTGCAGCCGTCTCGGCAGTTTCAGCGGTTGCGCCATAGAACAGCAAAGGTTCCAGCTGCTCTTCATAATTCACCGTTTGCTGCAGCTCAGAAAGACTACGATTGATGCGGTTCGCGTCAACGATAGCGAAAATCAGCAATGCAGCAAGTGCTGCCATGAGAATCGTCGCAAGGCATGTCATCTTTTTATTATTCTTCTGCATAAAACTCAGCTCCAAAAAGTCAATGTGATATCGTGATAATTCGAACCGTTGCAGGTATACATGATGGTTCCGCTGCCTGTCGTAGCGCTCGACCCATCCTCATACAGCAAATCATAACCAGCGTTCACGCCGCGACAGATGCCGGTACATGTAAGCGTTTGTATCGAAGTTCCGCGATAAATATAAGCTTTCGTTCCAACCGAGCAACGCTTGATTTTCCAGAACCCCTGATTCCAGTGGTCCGCAACCAGCATATAGTTTTTGAACGGAAAATATGCAGCGCTGTCCTGTGCATCCGCTGCTGCCTGGCTGACGACTGCAAACAACGCCACATTGACCCCCACGGAAGGAATCACGAGCCGCCCATACATATTCGGTCTTCTCGCCATCTCTTCCAGAACCGCGTCATTCGACACCGATGCCGTAATGGACTTCTCTTTGATGTTTGCGTTGCAGAGAGACGCGAGTCGTTTTGCTTCCCCCGCTACATTCTCATTTGAGAACGAAGCAATCGCGATTTGGGTATCGGCTCTCGTTAGAGCGGCGGCCGCCGCCGCGTTCAGCGTTGGCTGTTCTTGTGCTGCCTGTATCGCTTCCGCATGAGTTGTCAGGATTCTTGCCGTGCTATCCAGCTGCCGGATTTCGAATTCCGTTTGCTTCAGCCCCAAAAAATTGAGGATTACGAAAATAAATATCAGGAAATACCCGACTTTTATAAAATATGGCTTCAATGCGTTTATCCCTCTACCGTTGATTTTTTAGTTTCGTATCACTGTTCTTAATCATACGCAATTCGCACAGCTTGGCAACAAAAAACGCCCACCCAAAATGGGCAGGCGATGAGGCAAATTAACTATTTGGTTTTCATGATGCAAAGGCCGATATATTTTCTGCCATTGGGTGCCGTATACGGTTCAATCCCAACATCAACATCCTGTGTGCCGGTTCTCTCTTTGTTCTGAATCGTGGCTTCGACGGTTTTCCCGGAGAGAAGAGTCTTGGCAATATCGGCATCAACATCAAGCTCATTGCCATACAGCTTCGATTCCTTCCAGAGCGCCGCGCCACAAGACTTGTTCGTGCAGGTGAAGGCTTTTGCCGTCTCTGCCACAGGCTTTCCGCAGAACGGGCATTTTCCGACTTTGCTGCCAAATGACATGCTTGACTTATCAAATTCAATATGATAAGCAAGGCGGTCTCCTGAAAAGTCGCAAGTTAGTATGGAGTCGTATTTTTTGCCGGTCTTGGCGCTTATGCACCCTTTGAGCGGAGCTTTGCCTTTTGTGAGCAGAGCCTTTGCTGTTGTTTTGGTCATTTCTTTGCCGAGCGCTTCAAGGAACTTGTTCTTCTTCCAGATTGCGACCGGGCATCGTTTCCCATCAGAGTCTTTCCCGGTACATGCATAGGCAAGCTTTGTTTCCACAACATCCTTGCCGCATTTTGGGCACTGGCAGAGAACTGGATACTTGCTGCTGGCTCCCTGTGCAGCTGCAATCGTCACATCCTTTGACATGATGCTCTCAAGGGTCTGTTTGGTGTACTCCAAAACCTGAACGCGGGTCAGGTTTCCGTCCTTGATGGAGTGCAGCTGCTTGGAAAGGTTGACAGTCACGGGAACGTCCAAAACGATGCCCAGCTTATCCATGATATCGACCAGCTGGAATCCGGCAGGTTCACCGTAATACACGCCCTTTTTGAGGGAAATGTACCGGCTCTTGACACACCGGTCTACCGTGTCGGCGCGAGTTGCTTCGGTGCAGATGGTAGCGTCAGAAAGAATCTCTTTCCATTCGGCATCGGTATATTCGGTATCTTCTTTTTCAGCACCGCGCATCGGGGCGACCATCCAGTTATTGAGAGCCTCGACCGTATACCGTTTTGGCGGTGTCGTCATCTTTCCGACCAGCTGGAAATTGATGTTTACCGCATCACCCTTGTTGAGCTTCGGGAGCATCTTGTCGCCATTTGACGGTTTCTCAAATTTCCGCCATCCGGGAGTGACTTGCACATCGCCTTTCAGCGTGAAATCTTCATCGTAGCAATGAATGACAATCGTGGTCCGGTCCACGGTGCAATCCTCCGCACAGAAGACGGCACAGAATCGATTCAAGATACATTCAAAAACCGTTTTCTGTGCTCCAGCCAATGCTCCAGGCCATTTACCGGTCGGGGTGATAGCAGAGTGAGCCTCGATTTTACTGTCGTCATAAATCGATTTAAGGCCCGGCTTATTGACAAGGCCCGTAATTCCGTTCTGCGCTAAACCTTTGATGGCTGCGTCCACCTTGACGGTTTCATTCGTGGCAAGGTAGCTGCTGTTAGTACGCGGGTAGGTGACGAATCCGCCTTCATAGAGTGCCTGCGTTGCGGCAAGAACATCAGCTGGGGACAGGGTTTTGTCTGCCTTACAGGCAAAGCTCTGTAAATCACTCATGGAAAAGAGTTTGCCAGGATTGACGGTCTTGCGCTCCGTTTTAACGCTCGTGACGGTCGCGCCCGCCTGGTTGAATGCGTCCGCCAGGGCCTGAGCTTCAGCTTCATGGCCCTCCTCAAATGTCCGTTTACTTGTCAGTTCAATGACTTCACCGTTCGTCTTCTCTTTGCTGGATACAGCAGAATAAGGCTTCGGGACAAAATCTTGGATAGCCTTTTCCCGCTCAACGACATGGGCAACAATGGGACAGACGCAACGCCCGATGCGAATAAAAGCATTTGCTTTGATGGACGCATATCGGGTCAATTCAATTCCCAAGAGCCAGTCCATCTCGCTACGGGTCTCTGCGGAGGAGGAAAAATCCGCATACCCGTCATTGGGTTTTGCTGTTTCAAACGCCTGCTTGACGGTCTTATTGGTCGTATCAGGCAGCCAAAGTCGATAGATAGGTTTCGGCTTTTTGAGGCCGTAATGGATGATTTCATCAACCAACCGCTGACCTTCCCGGTCAGGGTCTCCGGCATTATAAATCTTATCAACGTCTGTGCGGTTCATCAGGCTATTGATAGTTCGAATCAGGCCCTTGACATTGTCCTTTCCCTCGAACTTAAAATTCCAGTTGTCGGGAAAGAACGGAAGCCGTTCCATCGTCCAGGAATGTTTTTTCCCCGGCTCATAATCCGGAAAATACGCATCCAGGTCAATGAGTTCGTACAGATGTCCAACGGAGGAAGCCACGATATAATTCTGGCTTTCCAGCCATGTATTCCGGTCTTTTCCCTGCCGTGTGAACTGTTCGTTCCTCCACCAGGTGAGTCCCGACGCAATGCTGCGTCCAAGCGAAGGCTTCTCAGCGATAACCAGTGTCTTTGCCATTGTCGTCCTCTCTAGTCTAAGCCATTGATGACTGTCTCATACCGGCTGACATCCTGTATCGGCCGCCCGTACAGCTTGTAATATACGCCAGCAAAACTCCCCGCGACAGCCGAAATGAGCTTCTTTTCTCCGGCAATATCCTGCCGCACTATGTGGATGCAGGAATCAAAGCTCTTAGATTTCCCAAAACAATACAGAGCCAAAATCAGAGTCGATGCGATATCCCCGTTGTTCCCGACTTTCTCAGGATTCAAAATCTGGTCAAGCTGTTCGCCAAGAGCCGCGACGGAATACCTGCCGCCGACCGTTATAGCGGCCATTTCAACGGCCTTTTGTTTGTTTCTTTCTCCCTGCGCAAGTTGACGTATAATTTCTGCATAAATACACGAACACAGCACCGCGTTGTTCGTGCTGTGCGTCATGGCGGCAACATCCGTCACGGTATTGAGCAGCTGGATATCATAGACCGGCAGGAATGCAAGCGGTAGGATTCGAGCCATGACTTGTGCTTCCGTGCAGCTCTTTTCGGAATTACCCAGGGTTAGAAGAATTTGATTCCTGATGGCATCACATGAAACGAGCCCGTGACGGGATTCAATCCCCTTCATCGTAGCTAAGAGAATTTTACTGTTCAGGCCCAATGCTTGATTCAGAGCGTCCGGAGATGCTTTGCTAGGATTCAGACTTGGATTCAAAGCAGCTTGTTCGCCAAGAATAAAACCTATAAGACCGGAGGCTGAAGGAGAGAGCTGCGGTTTTAGAAAATACTCAAAGCACATAGCTGTTTCCTTTCCGGCTTATAGTTTTCAGCAAAAAGTTCCCGGTTGGTTCCGGGAACGGATAATGTCAGCGGTACTTTTCCTGAATCTCTTCCTGTGTTGCCAGGCGCGGTTCGCGGGATTTCGAGATGACGAAAGGCGTGCAGTATTCGTTCAGCCAATCCACATCACCACGGTCAATTTGGCTGAAAATCTGGCAAAGGACATTGACATGGACCCCGGCCCTGGCAGCAGCTCTCAGGAGGTCGCGGCGACCGTTGAAGATATCGTGGCGGCACTGGTCATAGAACACAAACACCATCCGCCGATTGTTCTGGTACTCGTCATCGTCCTCATTGCCGAGATACATGCGGGGCTCCCCGTTATTGGCGATATCGACGGCCTTTCCGATTGCTTCCCCTGCGCCATCCTGCAACGCAAAGAGGAGCTTGCCGTGAGGTTTGCTGCCATAGGTGTCCGAAACCATCCGGCAGATACGCTCAAACTCCCGGTCAAAGCCGATGTAAATGACGACGTTGTTCACGTCGCGAAGCGTCTCAACCACTTCCCTGGCAGCCCAGCGAGTCTTACCGGCTCCGGGCCGTCCTGCAATCACGGAAATACGAGTATCAGTGTCCATAGCTTTTACTCCTTGTCACTCAGTTTCAGTCGAGTCATCCTGGATTTTGACTTCTTCGACTTTGGATTCGGGCTCATCGTCCTCGTCATCCTCATCATTGTCATCGTCTTTGGCGGCAGCAGCTGCTTCCGCTTCAGCCAAGCGTTCCTCGGATTCATCCATCTTGCGAACAAGCTCATCGAAGGTCAACTTGTGGTCTTCTTTTTTGGGTTCGGAAGGCTTAGCAACTTCTTTCGGCTCTTCCGGCTCCTCGGGGTCCTCAGGATATTTTTCATCAGGCTCGATTTTCACAATCACGTGGTCGCTGAAAGCCACATAAGCAAAAGCAGCAACCGTCACAGCACCAATCACGGCAAGAATATTTTTCAGCATGATAAAAACCGCCTTTCAGGTTTGTGGGTATTCACGATACTTCACAGTGTACGGGATTCGCAATGGAATACAAGTATCTGCCAAAAGATTTAGCAACCAGGCTCACCGAGGTTACTGCAGACGTTCTGAGCGATGCATTGGTGGGCGGGGTATGAGGGTTCCGGCGAACGTGCAGGCAAGGGGCAAGTTGTTGATTCAGCCCTTTCCATTTTCCTCGAACCGTTTCCTGCGTCGTTCCGTGCAGCGTTTGAGTTCCGCCAAGGAGACGACCTTCACGAGGATTCTCTGAGAGGTCGGGAAGTTTCGCATCACACCGATGCCTTTCAGGATACGCCAGTAATCGTCCGGCGTAATTTGCTGTATGGTGTAAATCGGAGCTTTGGTCAATTCCATGACATAGTTCCCGACCATGATTCGAATTCGTTCCCGTTCTTCCAGCCGAATCAACGAAACATCATCGTCCACCATCACGCGCACAACAGCGAGCGGGGTGAATTTCGGATGCAGGTTTCCGTTCATGTCAGGTTCGGGAGAAAGGATGTTTGCAACGTAATCGAGGAACCGCCATGGAGTGACCCGGTCTCCGTCGAAAATCGGAGCAATCATCTCCGTTTCCGGGATGAACTCAGTGCTAATGATTTTGGTGCCAGCCGGAAGGTCTTTGAGCAGAGATTCCGAGAGTTCCTGTTTCATCAAGTCGACCTTTTCATCGGTCAGGTCATCGGCGTTCGGACTGATGACATAGTCGTAATGAACTTCGCGGCCATTGAGCAGAGCCGTAACGCGAAGATAGAGTTTATCAAGCTTCAAAGATTCGTTTACCTCCAGCAAAGACAAGGTGCTTTATGAGTTTAGCGACCATCACGATGACGCTCAGGAGCATCACGGGTGCGGATGCAAGGATAACGGCGAATGCCACACACTGGATGACCTGCAAGGCGAACCAGGTGGGAAAGATATTGTCCCGGAACAGACAGAATGCAAGGACCACAAGGCCGATGCAGAACCACGAGCCCTGGATGTCGTACCGGCTCGGGCAGGAATGATATGCTATCTGGCTCATAACGATTGCGAGTATCCAGATGGCAGGATGCTTGAAGCAGTCATTGCCAAGACTCGACCAGAACCCAAGAAGCAGCTGGCTCATGGTGCAAATCTGAACCATGCCGAGGATTCCCGGTGCAATGCCGATGAGGGTCTGTTGGATGCAGCGGAACGGATAAAGGCCGCGTGGCGTGTAGTTCACATAGCCGAGAACTTCGTCATCCTGTTTCTGGAAAATCTTGTAGAGCTTCACGCCGTCGATTCGAGCACCGGTGAAGATGGCAACCAGGAGATGGGAGAGCTCATGGTGGATAACACCGATTGCCGTAATGCGGGTATCGTAGAACCTTGCCGTCTTTGTGCCGAAAGTTTTCATGACAAGCCAGAGACTCAAGTTCCGGCCAAGCCATTCGATAGCAAGAATCACCACAATGGTTAAGACAAGGCATTGTCCCTGCCAGGCATCGAGATGTTCAAGAATCATGCTGTTGCTCACACAATCACCTTCCGCACGCTTTGGTACGTACAGGTCCCAAGCCGCTTCAAGCAGCAAAATTTCGGAACCCGCCACAATGGGAATCTGGAAAATGCAACACGGTGAATGCAGGCGTATTGGCAGAATTGCTTGTTCTTTCTGCAGATGCACAAGTACCGATATCGCTTCATGTCCAGCTCCTCCTGCTATGATTTAATTATACCATGAGCCGAACATGCCCTCAATGCGAAGGGCGAATTGTTAGCAGTTTAGACACAAATGCAAGAAGCAAGGAATCCAGGCAGCCGAAGCCCAATGGAGCAGCTACGCAAGCTAAGACCCGGGACGTAGGATGAGCAACTACGCGAATGCCAGGGAGCAAAGAAGCACCAGCCCAAAAGCAAGGCAGCTACGCTCCAAACGGCAGTGGACACAACTCGCAATAACCCGCAACGGCCGCCAAATTGCAGCTAAGGAATAGTGGGTTTCCTAAGGCAAAGCTATGACAAAGCCAATCCCAAGGAACTCAAAGCTAATCCTAAGCAATCCTAAGCTAACTCTAAGCCAATCTTTCTCAGTTCAAATCTAGTAGTCTCTCTTACTTATCAATGCCCTTGTATATATATATAGAGCTCTACTAAGAGGACGCGAACAAAAGCCTGAAAAACATTGCCAACTCGTTTGACATTCTTAGGCAGGGTCCGTTTTTCAGGAGAAATCGGGCTCCTGAACTCCTATTACCAGTCCAGCCGACTATAAATTTTTAAGTCGGAAAAGCCGTCATGGCCGCCACGTGGGCCACTTCATCCGTCCGCAGTTCAGCTATCAGCGCCAAAAAGGCGGGATTTGTGTCAGGTCCCTTTAGATTTCGTTCTCACTCGCAAGCGGGCGTGTCCTCCGAAAGGGTACACTTATCCTGAGATTATGAAATAACAGCATGAACGCGAAAATATTGTAGCGTTTGCCAGCATTTGTGGTCCGTGAAATCCTCTACCAGCATCCCGGCATTGCGAGCGTGACTCCTGAGCCGCAGCCTGTTCGGGAATTTTGTTCTCACTCATAAATGGGCGTGTCCTTCTCGAACGTGTGAGTCTAAATTTTGCCTCACCGGGACTGTCAATAGTGAATTAAACTTTGCACAAAAGGAAGAGATTCGCTTCAAATCCTGCACATCAACCCGGCAAACTTGTGTTCTCGCTCATGAATGAGTGTGTCCGTTTGCCGACCAGAGATACAGGTTCAATTAGAAATGACTTCCAGCATTTAGCCTTTAAGGTTCGATTCGCGCAAAAGAGATAGTATCAAATTGTGAAGGTACTAAAAAGGTTCAGGTTGCAACTTGCTGCGTTCGACCGTAATCAAAGTGCCTTTGAACTTTGCCAACGCCATCCCAGAGCTGACTTATCGCAGAGCAGCAGCTGGTCGCGTAGTTGTTCAACGCATCCTTGACGGAGTGCCAACCTTTGTGGGATTGAGGTTCAAAGCACAGCTGATTGTACGCATCGCTGAAAGGAGCAAAAGGTACATTGCCGTCCGGCTCGTCGTCATCCTTAGAAGAGCACTCCTTCTCGGTAGTGACGGTCTCGGTACTGTCAGCAGCCTTGACGGTCGCAACCGCCTCAGCAGCTTCATTAGCTTCCTGCGGCTTTGCCGTTTCCAGCTCGTCAGCCGTCTGTGGTTCGGGAGTCTCCACGATAACCTCGACACGACCAACGAGTTTATTGACCGCCTTGTCAACGAGCATGAGGTCTTCCTCAGACACAAAGTCGAAGGAACGGTTCAGAGCGTTGAACACCGTGTTCCGGTTAACACCCATCAGTTCAGCAACCTTCTGCTTCTGATATCCCATCTCAACGAGCCGCTGAGCTGTCAGGTTCTTGACGCGGAATGCCTGCTGTTCCTTCTCCACGATATCAAGGCCACGCACTTTAGCCTGCTCATATACAGTGGGAACCGAGATTTTCAGTTCCTTTGCAATGGCACGAACGGACATTCCGGAAGCATAGAGTTCCGGGATACGGTCATAGATGACCATGCGCTGTTTCCGGCGTTCCTGAGCCTCGTACTTCTGACGATGGTTCCGGATGCGGAGGTCGGGAATAATGCCGTGGTTGATGAGGACACCGAGCATGTAACGGTCAGCCTTGGAGCTTGCAATCGGAGGCGGGATTTCGCCTTTTTCGTAACGCTTTGGCTTAGATTCGCTCTCGTTCTTCTTCCCTTCCGCCTTGGCTTTGGGATTCTTGAGAGCACTCGCGGGAATGCCGGAGAGTGCTTCAATTGTCGAGTTCTTGCAAGGGTATTTGCAGGTGGAAACGAGATGCGCAACTTCCTTGTCAGAAAGTGGCTGAGAAAAAGTGCGGTTGATGAGCTGTGCCTTATCCATATCCGGATGACCGCCACGGTCATAGCAGGTGGACAGTACAGCCAAGAGAGTGTTGTGACGGTTTCCTTCGCCACACGGATTTGCCTGAAGGTATCGAAGCGCCAGTTCAAAGCGGCAGACGAAGTTTGCTTTCCGTTCTTCCTTCTCTTTGTAATTGTTCAGAACGTCAAGAAGATGCGGATAGCGCACGCACATTGCCGCGAAGCGCTTTTTAGCCCATTCAAGGATTTCGCCCTCAGTCTTGTTGAAGTTTGCATCAGACGGAGCAACTTTCTCATCGGCAAAGTGATAAGGAACCTTATACTGGTCTGCGAGCTTCAGTAAGTTGAAGGGTTTGTCTTCAGGGACCCGAATACAATGACAACAGCGTTTTGCCTTGGTATTATAAGTACCAGGCAGACGAGCAACGCGGTTGGTTTCATGAACCGCCTTATCCAGCTCAACATTCTCCGTGAACTGGGCCTTTTCAATCAACTCATTCAGCTTGAGAGAAATTGCTCTATGTACGCCGCTGTAGGCCAAGCCGTAAGAGAGACTGTTCGGGTTGCAGGGCTCAAGAAACACAAATAAGCCGACACCACGGCCACTGTTGGAAATTGCACAATCCGGAATCTCATGATGATTCACGGCATCCAGTACAAGTTCACTGATGCGGTCACTGATGTCAGCTGGTGCGTTTTCATCGTGGCAATCAATGTCAAAGAACAACATGCGCAGCTTTTCGACATCCGCTTTACGACGGATACCTTTTCTGCGCAGAGATTTCTGAGGATGGAACGTGTTGATGGAGAAGTAGATGTTGGTGGAAGTATCCCAATAAGTCGGGGTCCCGTATTTGGGGCTGACTTTATCAAAGATGCGTTCACGAACACCGGCTTCAAGAGACTCGGAATTGACTTGGGCAACGGTCTTCATTTTCTCTTCCCCGTTTGTCCGAACCAAAAACTGAGTCACGCCATCAGCGTTCACATCGTTCAGCAGCTTTACAAATGCATCATCAAGGGCAGTGCAGCCAAGTGCCTGTCCGAAGATGGTATTCGTTTTCGTAAAGCTGTTATTCAACATTGATGTGTCCTTCTGATTTTGTATTCAGGTGTTGGGATTTTGACCCATACTTTCATTGTCTGCAATCCGCACAGCCTCGCTAGATGGCAACCCTACAAACATAACGCCAATATAAAAGAAAATTCTGTGGACAATACACAAAACAGGTCTGAAACAAAATCCAGAGTCGATTGACACGTTCGAAAACTTTGTCTATAAAGCAGTCAGCACTTTAGATTCAGCTGAACACATGTACAAAAAATGCCCCTGGCCGGAAATATCGGTCAAGGGCAGGTTTTTTTAGGTTTCTGAAGGCACAAACACAACGAAATAATCGTCTTTATATCCTTGCGTCCAGCCGGGAAGCTGGTTCATAAATTCAATACAGGGACCACTTTGGGAACGCCTTAAAAGGATGGCATCAAAGTTGAACTGGTTCATGCAGCCTTCCATGCCAGTGTCGATGGAATAGCTCATGAATGCAAAATTCACACTTGCTTCGATAACATCATCAGGGAACAGGTCTGCTCTGGAATCCGCAAAGCTTTTGATGCCATGATAGATGCAATACCCGCCATCATTGTAGGAGGTATAGAGCCGCTGCGGGTTGAGGTCCTGGATGTATGTGACAAGGTCAGCTGTGATGTAATCCCCCGTCTTACCGGGGTCGTTGGCCATGGAAGGTGCATAGACAGCAGATACGAGAACGAGCACGGCAGCTGCAGCGATAGTGTATTTCTTGGCGTTTCCCGCCCAGGAACTGTTGGGCCTGCCGCCAGCTTTCCACATCCGGTTTTCCTGTGCGGAGATAAGAGAACCGAGGAATCGATAGATGAGAGGAGTCATAATAATGACCCAATAGCTGCGGATTCGGACATACATTGCTGTCATGAACAGGCAGCAGAGATACGGGGCAAATTCTGTGAGCTTTACCTTCATTCGGTAAGCTACAATCAGAAACAAGAAGGCAAGGCACAGAAACACAACTTCATTGGCAAGATGGCTCGGCATCCATTCAGAAACATATTTCTTGGTCGTTTCATTGTTTGTCACAAAGAAATAGATATAGAGCTTGATGCCGTATGGATTCAGGAGTCCGGCCAAAATATCGGAAAGAAAGACCTGGAACAGAGCACGGGACCGTTTTTTCGAGTCGCCCTTTTCGTTATAGATGTCGAAGGCGTTGATATCGGGAGCAAAGCATAAGACCAGAAACAGCAGATTGAACGCGAATAGAATCGGCAGTGCCCCGCCGTGCAGGTTTGCCCAAAGAACGCTCACAACAGGAAGCAGCCAGCGGAGCTTTGTGTCAGGTTCTTCATAGACTTTGTTCAGCAGATAGAATCCGATTGCAAAGAGCGTTAAGCCGATGTTTTGCGGTCTTCCTGCCCAGTCGAGCGGCAGCGTGACAAGGGCCAAAGCCAGGACATTCATAAAAGGGTCTTTGATTTGTCTGCCCCAGATATATTCAATGAACAGACAGTAGGCAAAGACTGTCACTGCGATGAACGCAAGCATTCCGTAGACGGGATTTGTGGAAATGCAGGAGAAAGCGTAAAGAATCAGGCTGCCGAGCCAGGAATGAGCCGTCTCCTGCAAATTAAGTTCCGGACCAAGCCAGGAGAAAGTATCCTGAGTTGGGATGGCTTTATTTTGCCAGATGCTTTTTCCTAAGGTGAGATGCCAGAAATAATCGCTGTCAACGACTCCTTGCCTTTCTGCCATAATGACGGCAATAGCGGTTACAATGACGGCCGCAAATAGATAGAGTGTTTTATTTGACCTTTTGGCTTTGAGTGCAAGCATAATGATTCCTCCAGTTTTTATTCGCTGTCTTAATTGTCCGCAATTCGCAAATTTGAGCAACAAAAAGAGCTGCCCATCCGAAGATGGACAGCTCTGGATTAGACATATGCAGGTCTAAAATATTGAGTCCTATATCTTATTGCTGTCCCAAACCGCACAAGCCACCGAAGCAACGATACAGCCACCGGCGATGTGAAGCATCAGAACTGCAACATTGATGAGAGCACCGAGCGTTTCGCGACTGAGACCGGAATCAAAGATGCCGATATCAGCGATAAGAGATATTGCCATTATTATGAACGCTCCTGCCGCTGCAAAGCAGCCAATTGCAGGCTTAGAATTCTTCAGCCAGCCAAACATTTCTTTGGTCTTGGCTATGAATTTGAGCTCGTCCTTCTCAATGTAAAAATACCGTTCTCTCGTCGCACAAGCTGACACGTACAAGGCAGCCAGTGCAGAGAGCACGCCGAAAATGCAGAATGCGGTGGTTCCGGTCCTGACAAAAGAACCCAGGACCAGCATCAGAATGGATTCCGACGTCAGCGGAGTTACAGCTTTCAGCAGAGACTGAATCAGAATGAGAAGCAGGGTGACTCCGATTGCTTCCGCTGCGATGATGGCGAATATAGCGGAAATTCGTGCCGCAGCGTAGTCGTTGCGAATAGTATTAGATTTCATAGTTTTACACTCCTTTGATTTGTGCTCAAGCGATACCGTGAATCGTCTGAAGCAAATAAACTTTGTTAGACTTGTTGCTGAGCCAGAGCCCTTCTGCTGCCGGGTCCATCAAGCCAAAGCGCTTATGAACCGCGTGCAGGAAGCAGGCTTTGATTTCAGCGTCCGATGAGGTATACGATACGCGGGCGCACCGGATATCCATCTCGTTAAACTCGTGTTCGAAGAACAACGTCAGCAGAAGAAATTCTTTGTGGGTATCATGGACCCCATCCTGATAGAGAGAACCATCCTCGTTCAGAATGGTCGCCTGTGTGTTTTCGCACATATGTTGGCGAACCATGATATTTACGACATCAGGTCCCAGACGAAAATCTTTCTGCGTCGGATTTTTATAAAAGTGGTACAGATTCGGGCAGAGATGATTCATCACATACCGTACCTGTTCCTCTTCTGTCCCCTTGTCAGCGGCATCCGCAAACCATTGAGGAAACTTTGCGTAGGAATAGGAGTTCTGCGGCAGGTAGAGTTTTTTGAGCAAAGTCTCAACTCTCTTCCCTGGCTCAGATGGCTCATATTCGTGCAAGTCTGCCTTCTGGATAAGGTGCTGAGACCAATCGAGGGGAGAATCAAATCCGTGGTATTTCATGTTGCTTGCCTCCTTATGCGGCCGCGTCGTAGGACACGACACCCGCAACGAGATACCGGTTTTTGTTTCCAGTAAGTTTCTGAGCTGCAGTTTCTGCAAAGTGCAGATATGCGGTCATCAAGGTGCTGTCGGAAAGCCGGTAAGCGTCAATGGACACAACAGACAAGACGACCAGGTTACCGCGTTCATCCAGAACGGATTTCCAGCCGTTTGCCTCACAGACACTTTGCATATCAGCGAGGTAGCTGGAAGCAACCGGGATAATTGCCTTGACAAGGATTCGAGCCTTGCCGTTGTAGAGTGGAACGGAACGGCCAATGCCGCCTAATACCTTAAACACAAGAGCACCTCCAGCGTTCTGTTTTCTACAGCGCTGCATCCTGTTCAAATACAGCGTAAAAGTTGTGATAGTGTTCAAATTTGTCCTTGACCCACTCGCCTGCAATGTACAGAGGAAGGTCGTCAAACTCTTTGCAATCGTCGAGAGTGTACGGAACGGCGTCATCGTGGCACCCATTTTCCTTATCGACCGCAAGCATTTCATCAGCCGCTTTCTTGGCCGACTCAAAGCTCATATGTACCCCGCCGCAAATTGCAACGGAGTCAAACGTGCCGATATCTTCATTGGAATAATGGGACAGGATAGCATAGCACTTATGGCGTTCGGGTACGCCGCTCAAAGTGTTCAGTGCCATAGTTGCGCCGTCCACATAGCCGTAGCAGTAGGCAGCATTGTAGCAAGTTTGGTCTGTGTAGCTGTTGGCCTCCTGGTTCTTGGCTTTGATGAGTTTGCAGATAATTTCTTTGTTATTAGACATAATAAATACCTCCATAGTTGTAGTGTTAAAACGGGTTGGGACAATGTTGCCCTAGAGCAATCGTCCGTTCTGCATGGCTTCACCGAAATAGGAATCGACCACCTCTTTTGCGAAAGCAAAATAGGTTTCTCGGTTCTCTTCCGTGACCCGTTCAGCAAGAACAGGTGTGTTCAGCTTCACGCACAGACGATTGGCAAAGTTCACCCGTGCCATCAGCCCTTCGTGCAACGCACGGCGATGACGGTCGAGTTCCATGACGTACTGTCGAAACTCCTCACCGTCCATCGTGAAACGCGCGTGCTGTATCTGGACTTCCTGACTCGACACTATGTTGACGTAATCAACACAGGTTTTGAGCATCTCGACAACGTCTTCAACGCAGTCGTTCAGCAGTTCAGAGGCCATAAGGGCGGTGTACAGGTCGTTGACCTTGCAGCAGAGGGTGTTGTTGCGGCTATTCAGATTGATACTCATACTTCTCCCCTTAACGCGGGGTCATCGTGCGGCTCTTGGCTTTTGCCTCCACCGCAATGTGGACCCCGTAAAGGGTTTGGATTGATTTACTTGTTACAGATGCTTCCGGCTGAACCGGTCGTATAATAGGTGTTGAGAACCTCTTTGGCGAACGCAGCGTAGGCCGGGGAATTGGCAAGGGAATACATGTTGCCGGAGTTCATTTCGGTTTCAATTGCGTTTGCCACATCTCCAGCAATCGGTTCCGTGTTATATTTTTTGCACAGTCGATTGAGCGAAGCGACATTAGCAGTTGCATTCTCAAGCAGATTGATGCGGGCAGAATCGACGCTGCGATAAAAAATGCGGTAGCTTGCAGCATCCATCGTGATACGAGCTTGCTGAATCATGATTTCCTGTTTTGCTAAGAACTTGGCATAGTTTGCAAGACTGTTGAGACTGTCAACGACCATAAAGGAAAGGTCGCTATCACCAGCCTTCTGCATCGCTTCGTATAGTGCTGCGACTTTCTTTGTGAGAAGAGTGTTCTGGTTATTAGGGTTAAAATTCATAAAATCGGTCCTTTCTTTTTCATGTAAACAAAAAAAGCAGGCCCATCCGAAGATGAGTCTGCTTTCTGCTACAGGTTGTGAATAACTATGGATTTGCTGGTATCCATCGTACAAGACTGATTTTATCCAATCCGCAAGTGCGGTCAAGCGAAATCAGCCTTTGTATCCCTTGGATATTTTTTTGGCCAGATACACCTGGCCTTTGGGGGTAATCAGCGTCTTACGCGATGTATGGTAAGTGGTGCCGACATAGTACACCGTTTCCTTAACCTCGAAGATTCCCTGGTCGATGTAGCGCTGGTAAGCAACATTTGCAGAGTCAATATACTTTTCTTTGCGCAGCCACGCCATCAGACGGTTGCGGCCGATGTTGATACGGTCGTTGGCAAGACATTTTGCAAACTCGCCGAAATCGACGCTGTTCACGGATGCACTCACTGCACGGTGGAACTCGACGCTCTCCTGCTGTACGCCAATGATGTTGTCCTGATTCTTGACGGCTTCCAGAGAATTGACAAGCAAAGCCTTGGTTTTGGCGTCCGTGTTTGGGAGCCAATTATCCACAAAGACCACGGGGTCGTTTACATAGCCGCCAGTCTGGCGAATTCGGGGCAGGAGCTCGTCAAAGACCCAGGTCTCAAACTGCTCTGCCTCGGGCTTGTTAGAGCGGCAGATTAGACGATACACGTTGCCTTCCGAGATGAACTTGATGATGCGGGGAACGCCGTTCACATCCGCTCTGCCAGCCTTGATGCCATCGTGGCGGCAATGTATGTTCAGCTCATGGCTGGGGTTCGAGTAGCCCAACGCCGAGCAAACATCTGCGGCACAAAAATAAAATTTGTTGTCGTCCTCCATGATGCGCAACTCACCGAACATCTCGGACAAAAAGACTTCAGGTATACGGTTGTTCATAGTATTTTACCTCCAATAGTACCCTAACAAATCGTTAGGTCACGCCTGTTTTTTGACGATGGTATGTACGAATGGTTTTGCAAAAGTAGTCGCGAAATTATTCGCTGTACACGCATTTTGCCGGAACCTCTGCCCCGCATTTGGAGCACTCAAACAGGTCCTCGGCATCGGGAGAATGAGTTACCTCATCGCAGTTGGTCTCGGCCTTGATGAACTCGCCGTCCTCGTGTTGCCGCATTTTGGGCAAGGACCGATTTTCAGATTAGCAGTCATTGTTGTTAATTCCTTCCTTTCTTGTGTTCGCACAAACAAAAAAAGGCAGACTCACCCGAAAGTGAATCTGCCTTCAATGTGCGAGACTGTGAATTGTACGAACGCAAAACGCGCCTGGTAGATGATATCTATCGTACAACTAAAAGTTTATGCCGTTCGCAAGCGGCGTCAACAAAAAAGCAAAGTCCGCCTACCGATACGGTAAACGGGCGAAAATCACAACAGTTTATACATGAAAATGCAAGTTACATCATAGGACGGTTTGCATGTTTGATAAACAAATTGTTCGTCTTGCTTTTGTAGGGACAAAAAGCCTAATCGTTTGTAGTAGTTTAACAAAGGAACTTGGTCAAGAGCAAAAATATACAAAATTTTTACACCAAGTGTTTCACGAATTTCTCTTATCTGAGGCATGATAAATCCATAGAAAATTCGTGCTCCGACCATTGTAACTTTAGGGTGACGCACTCTGTATTTGCCGTTTACAGCAAAATTCGTAAGCTCGATTCCAGAGATGACATTCGTCGATTCATTTTGCCTCAACAAGATATTTCCTGCACGAATCGAATAATATCCAACAAGTTCGCCGGTCCCTTTTTGCCGAATCAAATAGGTGCGGATATTTCCGGATTCTTCATCAACGAAAGCTTGGTCTTGCAGATATCTTGTCAAGCCATAGCCCTCTGGCCTAGTAGGTTGGAAATCTTGGATAAGGGATTTGTGGTCACTTTTTTCGCCAAGATGTTCCCGATAAAATTTTGGCTCAAATCTGAGCTCCATTTGCTTCAAGTGTCCGCAAACGTGCGTCCTCTTCTGCGATTTTTTTCATAGCTTGTTCATCGGTTTCGGTAGAAGGTTCGCCATTCATGATTTGATTATAAAGACACTCAGCATCTTTACCATCGATGTATGTAACATCAGGTGAAAAAACGAGCTTTCTTTCGCCAGTAGGCGTGATGATAAAATGATATTTTTTCATTGTAAGTTCCTCGCTCATTACGGACTCTCCTTTCTTTCAAAATTTAGGAGAGCTCTTTTGTCTTTACATTTATTGTAGCACAAAAAAGTTCTCGGTTCAACAAAAAACAACATTGACACAAAGTATTTTAGCGTTGCTATATCATACGTTTTCCTCCTTTATCACAAACAAAAAAGGCAGACTCACCCGAAAGTGAATCTGCCTTCATTGTACGAGATTGTGAATTGTACGAACGCAAAACGCGCCTGGTAGATGATATCTATCGTACAACTAAAAGTTTATGCCGTTCGCAAGCAGCGTCAACAAAAAACCACCTGCTTAACAGCAAGCGGCATCAATGCATAAAAAACAGGCCCACCAAAGCGGTAAGTCTGCTATTGTCTGCAGAATTGTGAATACGGTCGATTGGGATGTCATCAATTGTACACTAAAGAGTATATGGCGGTTGCAAGCGAAGTCAAAACAAAAACACGAGAAATATTAAGACTCGGATGCGATGAAATTATCGTACAGCAGCACAGCCTGGCTGTCAACAAAGAAGCTGCCCGAACGCGACTAACGCTTAGTTCCCAGAAAAAACAATGTGTATTGATAACGCTCGTACACCGATGTTCCTGGTATTGTGCAGCAGGGATACATACTCCTCCACAAACCCACGAACGAGTAAACAACAGCCTTCTTGCGGGTTGTTCCGCTGCTCCCATCCAAGGTCAACAGCAACCCAAACATGGTCCACGGCAATTGGCAGAGACACGCATCTGCCGGATGGAGCTTTCATCACAGAAGCACCTTTTAGCAAAATTTTTGTATAGTGTTCCTCGTGAAAAATTGTCTAGTCGGGGCATTTGAGTGTGATGGCAGCACCAAGCAAGGGTTTAAGTTCCGAACGATAGTGCTTCGATTTTGGAACATTTTCATCGATTTGTGACGGTCGCGGCGACCTGATATTTTGCAACAAGTTAGTCGTGGGTTTAGCGGGCTTTTTGACTTTTTCCGGCATGTTTTCACCTCAAATATGAGAGCTTTTGCACTAAAAAAGCCCCCTCATTCCAAAAGGGATGAAGGGGCAAATATTATTGTTTCGTTTCTTTTTCAGCCGCGCAGCGGGCCCAGGAATCGTCGTCCATCGGGATAAACATCAGGTGGTAGCTGGTGTCAGGTTCAGAATTATCAGTGATGATAAATCCGTCCGGTACGCTTTTGATGGAAACGGCCACATCCGTTTTGTTCAAAAAGTTGCGGTAGCAGTCCATTGGAGCCTCGGGACCAGGTTTCAGCAAATAAGTGCCGATATCGCTGGTTTCACCGTTGCGGGTACATGTGATTTTATAGAGCTCTTTTGTAAACATAACAGTTCTCCTTTCAAAAGTTTCCAATGACATCGAAATCGATGTCGTAGTCATCGAAAATATCAATGGTTTCAAAGTAATGGCTTTCATCAACCAGAATCAGTCGATGGCAGTCAAGTGAATACGGAATCGCTTCCTGAGCAAGTGCGGCGCATGCGGCAGCAAGGCCAAACGCCAAGAATCTTGTAATGAGAAATACCTCCTTTATTCCGGTTGAAAACTTACATCGTTGCGAAAGAAAGCCTCAACAGCGGTGCTGTAATCATCATTGTTCACCGATATACAGTACTCGCCGTGTACCCGGTAAGGGATATGCGCTTCTTTCAAAACCGCAGCAGCTTCCTTCGTGCTATAAACGAAAAATCTGGCCATTATCATTCCTCACAAATCGCATTGTCTTTGCCAGTCATCTCGCCGTATCGCGTATCCCACTGAACGATTTGGTCAGCTCCGACAATGCCACGGAGACTCAGCAAGCAACTGTTGCGCGGATGACACCAGATGGTGCTGGGTGCTTCGTTTTCGAGGAAAGCGCCGCAAAACGGACAAGGCTTCTTAGGAATGATTTTGTTAGGACGCAGCATGCTTAAACCTCCTCGTACTCAATGTCATACTCATCGAATGCGTCGAGAGCATCATCGTAGAGAGAATCGTCCACCATAATGCGGTCACCATCATCCAAATCGTAGTCGATGTCGTAAAGGTCAAGAGCATCGCATGCCTCATCAAAGTTTGGCGTATAAAAACGAACCATTTTTGTCACCTCATTGTTATTGAAGATTTTTCGTGGTTTTACTACTTTTAATTCACGCTACACAAACAATATGCCAGAATTTTTTGCAACAAATTTGCATTTTCCGGCGGCTATTGAGTTTGCGTTAGTATCTTTGTATGTTGTTGCTTCCCCATCTTTGGAATCCGCTATTCCTTGCATCACATGAACTTGATTTCCGACAAGGAATACGCTGCCCGGATAGTTGCGGTTCATGTTTCTGTATGTTGGATGGTGCTCTTTTACTTTAAGATTGCAAACGTCATTAGGTTGGCGTTGGCGAAACTCTTCCAAGCTGTCAGTCGTCTGCTCAGTAGCTTTATGTCGATTTGTGGCAACCATCTTGCCATTAAACGTGTACACACGGCTCATGTTTTCGTTATTTAGTGCTCGTCTGTCGTGACGGCGGAACTGTTTGAGTTCATACGGCACACGGCTATTGATGGTTTTATCGCAAGTATCGTTAGGCAGGACAGAACAAGCAATGCAGTAAGCATCGAGCCAATGGTCTTTGCTGACACCGTGTGCTGCACGATAGTCGTAGGTGCTTTTACCATTAGTCACAAAAAAATGCTTCGGGAAAAGAGAACTCAACTCTTTTGTCAGTGCCGGAATGATTTGATTCAACACACTCAAAGCACCATATTTTTTGTTGAGTCCGGTTTTCTTTTTGGCAAGCCTCTTTTGCCATGTGGCATCCTTATGCACAAGGTCGTGATGTTGTGTACATAAACCAATAATATTATCAATGGTGTTGCTGCCGTTTTTATGTTGCGGCACTACATGGTGGTAATGGTCAATCTTCTTTTTGCAAAACAGGCAATGGTGCTCCTGCATTTCAGAGACGGTTTCTTCAAGGTTTGCTTTTTGATAGAGCGGACCTTGCTGATATTGCCATTTCTGAACATTGGGGTTATCCAACCGCATAAACGCAAATTTGTTGATTTCGAGCACAACATCGCTGATAGGAAGAAACTTCTGAATCTTCTTTACCAAGTTGATGTGTGTTTGCAGCAACTGATTTGCGGTAGGTGTGAGCCAGCCTTCCGGTCTTGTGCGATTGCTGAACTTTGCTTCCTTGTTTTTGATGCCGATGCAAAGTACATCTTTCTCACAACCCGGAAGATGGCGCTTGATAACACCAATTTCTTTTGCACGTTTGCTGACGCTGCCATTTTGAGCAGTATCATGCTTTACGCATTTCTTGGAAATAGTGCCATTAGCTTTTGCTCTCCGTTGACGGCGGCAGCGTCTGCCGTTGGTGCGTCTTGTACGGCGGGATTCCTTACGCTTTTTCATCAGCTTGGGAATTTCTTTGTTGCGTGTCTCCAGATGCGCAGTAAAGACTGTTGTGCCGTCTGCTTTAACAACAGCAACACCGATATTGGTTCTGCCGGGGTCGATGCCTAAGTATAGCGACTGCACCACATCGTCGGCTTCGTACAACAGTTGAATGGTAAACGGTTTTGATGTTACGACTCGTGCTTTTTGTTCTTTAAGTAGATGGCGTACATGTCCACAGCGAGTTGTAGGCATTAAAGGTTTACCATCTTTATTAAGCACATATACAGTGGACATATACGCCACCTCCTTTACGATAAGTCTCTCCTGCCGAAGCAGGAGGTTGTGTTTCCCTTGGCTAGATGACGTCTTCGCATAGTTGTAAGCTGGGAAAACCGTACAAGTGCAGCTCGTCATCTTGATGTACAAAAGTACATCTGCCTGTGATATTGAAGGAACTTAGTGGAATGGGGTCATTCCACTAAAATTCTTCAATACCCCACCTCATGTTATTTGTACGGCTCGTCAAACGAGCTGTCTACTGTTTCTTTATGTCCGCAGGAATCACAGAGCAAACAACTGCAAGCCTTGTGAGTGCGTCCGGTTGGGAGGCCGTGATTGTCCAGCTCCTTTTCTAAGAACCAGACAGGCTTGAGCGTAAAGTCACAGGAAGGACAAGGAATTAAAGGGATTGTCATATCGCATCTCCCCTTACTCGTCCACTTCAACGGCATTAGTCACCTGATAGCCGCCATCGCGCAAAGCACACGACAGGTTTTCGCCAAGCTGCATGGCAGTCCCAGCATCGTTGGCGTCAAGTGCCTTCTGTACTTTCTTGATGGCATCCTCAGGGGTGTTGGCATCAACATAGATGGTGGTGGAAACGGTCACAATAACGTTAAAACTTTTCATGATATTTCTCCTTTTATTATTCGATTGGATTTTTGTATTCGGTCCAGAAGAAAAGGCGCTGAGCGGGTGTCAAGCGTTCCTTTTCATTGGATTTTTTGTTCAGTTCATCGGCGAAACGGTTACAGTCAAAAGGATAAGGAACTTTGTATCCCTTCCCTTCCTTGACGACCATGACATAATGGCTGTCGCAAACCGGGAAACTGCTTCCGTCAGAGAAGGTTTCCTCGTGACCGGAGCAAAAGACGTACAGGCGAGAATAGCATTTGCCAATGGTGTCTTTTTCAGAGACTTTGATATAAGCAGCTCGAAACAACTCGTGAGGATGTTCGCAATAAAAGTCAGCGACTTCATCGTCGGAAGCGAGTTCCATGACCTTAACATCGAAATTCTCAAGGTCCTGAACCAGCAGCTGTTCCCCTGCATCACGAATAAAATTCATGATGGGATAGTAGTCGCCAGCTTCACGGCCATAGCCTTCTCCGCACGCCGCATAGCAGCGGTGCTTACGGAACAGATGATTGTCAATCGACTTCTCATACTGCTTGAGGGCCTGATGCGTGAACGCCATACCCACAGTTTCATACGAGGAAGAAGGAAGCAGAACCGTGATGTCATCTGCTGTATCATACCCGCTTGCCGTGGAGTACATATCGACATAGTCGGCCATCGTGTCGAGACAGTGCGAATCATGAATATCGCGGATGTCTTCCCTGTCGGCATTCTTTTTGTCAACCAGTTCTTCGTATGGAATGAACGGGTCAAATCGAGGGTGCTTATTGTATTCCTGAATCGATTCTTCGTCGTCAAGACCCAGGTTCTCTTTGACCAAATCTGTCACCGAGTCATAAGTCTCGCCCTCGAACAAGAACTGCGCACCATCGAGGTCATAGTCCGAATCGCAAGCTTCACGTAAGGATACGCTGTGCTCAGATTCTTCTTGTTGCTGCAAAAGATGAATGGGTGTCTTGGTCCCGAAATTGTCAACGGAGCCCGGGAACTGCAGAGCTGCATACTGCTTGAGGTAGTAGCTGCTGGTTTCATTGGCCAGAACGGATTGGTTTGTTTTGTTAGACATAGATAATACACTCCTTAAAATTTAATATAAAAAGCGGGCTTCCTGAATAACAAGAAGTCCGCTCTTCAACGAAATTGTGAATAGTACATGCACAAGAGACCTTGTCAAAGACAAATGATATCTATCGTACAAATATTATTATCTCTGATTCGCACGTATCAGCAAGGCGTATTTGTGCCAAAGTTTTGACGTTCTGGACAGTACCAATGGCGTCAGTCCTCGATAGCGATGGGAGGCGTTTTGTCGACGAGTAGCGTGTCAATGTTCCAGCCGCAGAGGGTTAGGAGCACTTCGGACGCGGGACTCTGATTCCGAATGTCGTTTGCCAAGTGGAAACCGATGTGTGCATATGAACCGTCGTCGTTCGCGATTTCACGCTTCACGGTTTCGGCAAAGTTTTCAGCCAGTTCTGTGTTGTAAGCGATGACATTCATAGCCTCGTTGGCAACGCGGTCTTTGACTACGAAAACTCCATGATAGTCTCCTTGCAATATAAAAAAATCATGCACAGGCAGCATTGGGGCCTGTGCGGGATAATGATTTCCAGGGAACGATTGCTCCCTGCCGGTTAGATGTATTTGAGTTTTTGTCCGCAAACAGGGCATCGCTCATAATGTGGATTCTGGTAGTACCCATCGTTGCAGTCCCCGCCTAAGTCCGCATCGCAATGTGGGCAGAGGTTCGGAGACCAGCTTTTCGAGATGGGCTGCTTTGGAATTTGCAGCTCACAAGCCTCGATGGCTATACGCAAAGGTTTACTGCCTCGCTCCCCCATCAAGCCGCCATTCAGGAGCTTGGTGAGGTAGTTCACGGCATTTTGGTATTCAGTTTCGGTCGTCATTTGCTATCACCATCCTTTTCGAACAGCTCAGAAATTTTGTCAAGAATCACTTGAGATTCTGCTGCTGCCTGTTCGTTGTAATGCCTCCACTTGTCACGAAAATCCTCTAAGTCCTTGACAACGTCACGGCGGGAAACTCCATCGAGCAAGCGCACAGCCATATCAGAAAGATTTTCAGCCTTGAGAGCGTCGATGTCCGGGTTGTAGCAGAGCATGATAGCGTCAATGGATTTTGCAAGGTTCAAGCATTCCGTATAAAGTTGCTTCATTTTGCTTTCACTCTTGTCGAATTCACCGTCAAAGACATTCCCAATCACGTGAATGCAGCAGCAATCCTTGAGCATGACAACGTCCGTGGATTCGCAAACACGAACCATAAAACGGGCCGACGATTCAGAATACTCGACTACACCCTTGCGGCGTGTTCGGGTCGCATCATTCTTCAGCCAGAAAGTGATGATGTCATCTTCAAAGATGAAATTGCCGAGAGAATCGTTGATGCCAGTATACTGGCCAATAGTGTCCGCATGTACAACGTACTTCTCAACCTTCGGGTTCTGCTGGTAGATTATCGCGTAATCATATCCCTTGTTCTGAGGAAAGACGCCGCCCGCGACCCAGATGCCTGGCAGTGGGATACCGGATATGGAGGTCCGTTCACCCTTGCGCCGCGTTTGGCCACGGAATAAAATTGTTCTAGTTGCCATAATAATACTTCCCTTCTACGCAAAAAGGCGGGCCTCCCGATTTCTCGGAAAGTCCGCCTCAGCGAAATTATGAATTTTTGTACGAACGCGAATAGCGCCTTAGTAGATGGTATCTATCGTACAAATACCATTCTATACGGTTCGCACATTTTGGCAAGCAAAAAATGCCGCCCATCCGAAGATGAGCGGCGACTTTTTATTTCTTCGCTCCCATGAGGACTTCGCCTTCTCCGGATACAACGAACCAGCCTGTATCTTTACGGTATTCAGCACTGAACAGGTTTGCGAAGTTGTACCCTCCGGAAAATTCGATGTGTTTCAGCGAAAATGTCAGCTGCAAATAAGCATCCGAAGAAGTGCCGTTGCAGTCGTTTTCCAAAGAAATATTCAAACGATAAAAGTCCGGACGAGCGAGGTACTTATCGACAATGTCCTTGTCGTAGGTGATGTCGTGGAAGCAGCAGGACGAGAATGTCTGCAGATATACTTCGCGGTACGTATGGCCGAAAAGACCACACTTATCGCGCAGATTCTCCGGCCAATTCACCTCGATGCGACCATTGGGTTTAAGGCATGTTGTAGGAGGCTGTTCCACGCCGATACCGAAATAGCGTCGGACGAACTCAAACAGCGGCTTCCAATCGATGCGGTTGAAAAATTCAGTCAGTTTCTCGCCATCGCGGAGCTGGCGGGTTTCGGTTACCATATGCATTTGTCATTACTCCTTTTTTTGTTGGTATGTATTTTCGAGAGCTTTCTCGTCCAAAGCAAAATACTTATGCGTAAACCAAAAATCTGTTGGTGAGAGCTCTGTATCCGGGAACAGAGAGTTGCCAACTACGACAACTCCAGGAACGCCAATGCAGCACATTTGGATGTAGCACATCTTGCAGACCAGAGGGTCAATGTCTTGTGCCACAAACAGAACATACTTGTCCCAGTCCGGGTCAGTGGATTCCAACTGCTCGCGCATCACATTGTACCCCGCCAGAAGCAGGCATCCGGCACCACAGCACGGGTCGTTCACCCGCAGGATACGGGACTTGTCCAGAACAAGAGAATCCGGCATGTTTATGCGTGCCACCATCTGTCCGACATTGTACGGTGTGAAAAACTGCCCTGCTTGGCTTTTGCTTAATCCGAGATTATGGTAAACGGTGCCAAGAAAATCCTGCTCAGGGTTTTCCAAGAGCGCGGTCATTGTGATGGCGGTAAGCACCGCAAACTGCTGTACGGTCTTCTCATCGTATTTCTGGACGATGGCATGGTACTGTTTCTCTCTTACATCCCTGCACCGCAAATCACAGGTGTTCGCAAGTGCAATGGCATGCATGTCGATGTAGTCATACCAGAGTTCGCTGCGACCGTATCGGGCGCTCATCTCATGGAAAACCTTGATAAACTCTTCGACCGTAGAAACTGGTCTTTTTGGGTTGCTCATAAAAACTCCTTTCATAGTAAAACAAATAGCGGACCTCCCAAATTCGGGAAGTCCGCCTGTTTGCAGATTGTGAATTGTACGAACGCAGGATTGCGCCTCAGTAGATGGTATCTATCGTACAATAACTATTCTATGCCGTTCGCATAGTTTGGCAAGAAAAAATGCCGCCCACCCGAAGGCAGACGGCTGGATGCTATTCGTTAGTCAAGGTGTGGTTTTGTTAAGACATTGACACGATACGTCTTTCCGGTGGTCTCGTCATCCAACTCCCAATAACCAATGAAGGTTTCGTAGGTTTCGGTGATAGCGACCTGCACACCGGTATTGTCGTACAGGATAGCCTCGGCCCATGAAGTATCCTCACCGCCACAGCAACGGATATTCATCGAATACCCGTCAGAAAATTTCGCAGTCTCGCTCAGCGAAGAGCCAAAACCTTGGACTTCCTCGCCGCAAAGATACTTTTCGAGTTTCTTGGAGGACGATTTGCTGATGTACAGAGTTTCTTCCAAGATGATTTGTTCGGGAAGTACATCGACAAGAACATGGTATTCGGCACCGTTGTATGGGATGACCCAATGGTTGCAGAATACCTTGGTGTTCTTTGTCTTGTATACCGTCTTGCCGTTCACGGCAAGCGTTGCCATACCAGAAACACCATCTTTGCTGTTTCCTTCCCAAAGGACGGAAACAATGGTGTTGTCTGCGGCAAATACGACATCACTGATTCGATACTCGTCGTTGATGCTGTCAGGGTCGTTGAGATGGCGGATAAGAGCATCGTATACCGATTTCTCCATCTGGATGTGGTTTACAAAGATGCGTTCAAAGCACTTGCTCCTCTCGTACATGCGTGCCACATACAGAACAGTCTCGACCAAGTCCTCGACAGTTCCGGCAGTCATAGAATCCAGCGTACGGCGAGCCCACAAGTCAACACCATCCTCAATAATGCTGCACTCACAAACTCTGTGAAGGCTGGGATAGGTCACACTGATAAGCTGCATACGAAGGGCGGGTTTGTTGCCTTTGGGATAAATGTCATTGATGGGAAAATTGAGGGGGTCAAGGCTGACACTTTCAGGGACCTCACCAAACCCCGACCAACGACCGGGATTCCGTTCTGCCATGAATTCACGGGCGAAACGCTCCGCAGTCTCCTTCGTCAAACCATGCCATTCTTTGACATCGCGGCTTTTCTCGATGGAAGAAACCGCATCGCTGACGGCAGTGAGGAAATTGCTCTGGTTCTCTTCCTGATTCCGTCTGGTTTCGTCCACGAGCTGCTCAAAGAGGGCTGCATCGCGCAGATACTTGGCAGCAACGGGAGCCGATACTTCGGCAGAATCCGGAATAGTCACCGCAGTGTTGAGGTATTCTCTGATATCCTTTTCATCCTGCAACCTCTCGCAGAACTCCGAAAGCGCATCGAGCTCATCCAGAGAAAACTCAATTTTCGCGCTCGGCTGCTTCGCGGTTTTGGTGATAATGATGCCTGTGTTGATTTTTTGGATTTTCATGATTTTTTAATACACTCCTTTTTTTGAACGCAAAAAGGCGGACCTCCCAGAATTAGGAAGCCCGCCTTAAAGCAGAATTGTAAATTGTACGAACGCAAATAGCGTCCCTGTGGATAGTATCTATCGTACGAATACTATTCTATGCCGTTCGCACAAAAGGTCAAGAAAAGTTTGTGCAAAAAGCGTTAATGGTTCTTGAGTTTGAAAGCGGGGCGAATGCCAAAAGAGTAAGAAGCGCAGCTGCAGGATACATTTGCTGCCATCCATGACAGAAAGTTCGTCCCGGCTCATAAGCTCTTTACCACAATGTCAAGTGATGAATTCAAAATGGGCAAAAAAATACCCCTTCTCGTTATGAGAAGAGGTATTAAATGCGATATTCAAAAGCTTGATTCTCAACTTCTTAACAATATAGCTTGAGCAGCATTGGACAGCATAGAATTGGAAAGAATATCACTTTTTTGTCTTATAAAAGAATTTGCAAGCTTTACTATATCTTCACAGGGAGTGATATATTTACTGCTATTCCATAAAATTTTTCCATCATCGGTTATATCATATACTACGAACCTGTACTCATTCACACCTACTTTCAAAGCTAAATCAACTATAACTTTTCGCTCCATCCTATTCTGCGTACCGACCAGAACACTTGATAAACACTTGCGTACAGAGGTCTCGTAATCCAAAACTGTGACAATGCCAATGTAGTTTTTATCCATAATCGGGTTATAAACAACTTTTTCCATTACGATACCTCCTTCCAAACAATTTATGTTATATCAAAACAAAGTATAATACTGGTTCACAAGTATTATGCCATCATTTAATAAGTTTCGTGCTTCGTCGATGCTGGTAATGACCGCAGTGTCAACATCACTGGCTGACCAATGCGAGTATGGATGTCTGACACTATTGTATTTGGTGTACAGATTATTCAAATAATTTAATTGTTGAGCGGACAGTGCGCTTCTGCTCCGGCTATTACATTCATATGCGCCTAAGTAGATGATATCTATCGTACAGTTACTATTCTATGCCATTCGCACAGTATAGCAAATAAAAAATGCCGCCCATCCTTGGATGAGCGGCGAAGAGTTATATTTTAGATATGGAAAACAGTCCACTCGCGGTTTGGATAATCGTCGCAGAAGCTTGCGAAAGCGAGCGGCGCACCGTTGTCTTGGCTGTCCTTGCTAGAGTGTACGAAGACATTGTGGTTTCCCATGTTCTCTACGTCATCAGCCGTGGCATCCTCGTCGAAGACATCGTTGACACTTTCCGCAATCAACTCTTTCATTTCCCCGAATGCCTCGTCGAAGGTGTCGTAGAAACCTGTGAGCTCGATGCTCTCGTACTCCTCGTAAGAAAGAAGGAAGAAGGGTTTGTCAGTCGTGACCTCAAAAACAGCCCATTCGACGCTTTCTTCGTCGTCTCCTTTCCAGAAGTCATAGGAACCATGTACTCTGGGCTCGCTGTTGTCAGCAGGGCGGTTTTCATCGAAATCGAAAGAGAATCTATAGTGCTCCTCATTCTCGTGCGTGATATCGGCACCGGTAAGACCTGTATGATAGTTCTTGTTGATGCGCTGTGCCATACTGTCTTTTACTGCGGCGACTGCCTCTTCCAGCGTGTCCTTCTTGCAGATGAGGTTCGTGCAATCATAGTGTTCGCTCTTAATCACGATAAACATTTTGTGGTCTCCTTTTTGTTATATGATAGTGGCGTGTCGTATAATGCGTGGCATTATACGACCTCGTTGATTGCGTACAAAACCGAGACAGTCAGCCAATTCGGTGCATAATCCTGACACTCATATATAGCTGCCTCAGTGGTGTCGATATAATACGAGCTGGGAACCGCTTCCTCGTCGCTTCGGTCGAGGTGGCGTTTTTTGAGCTCCTCCTGATAGTCCGACTGCATAGCGGCATGAGCTGTTTCGATGGATGGGTACTGCCTCGGAAAGATTTTGAGAAACATTTCCCCTTTTTTGTTGGTGAAAGATTTTGCGAGAATAAACATACAAATCTCCTTTTTTGACGCAAAAAGGCGGGCCTCCCAAAAATCTGGAAGTCCGCCTTAAAGCAGGATTGTAAATTGTACGAACGCAAATAGCGTCCCTGTGGATAGTATCTATCGTACGAATACTATTCTATGCCGTTTGCATAAATGGTCAAGAAAAAGAGTTTGTGCAAAAAGCGTTAATGGTTCTTGATTTTGAAAGTGGGGCGAATGCCAATAGAATTGGAAGCGTTGTAGTAGTCCGCATTACCGCCTGCGTCGACACTAGCGAAACGGGAAGCGAAATCTTCAACCTTGTTCGTCAGCCAGTACCACTGAAAGTTCTCATCCTTAGTGCCGTCGAACGCCATACGGTTTCTGCGCTTCTTCATGGGCTCCCACTGCTTCACACAGGCTTTCGCACTCACCGTAGTAGTTCTTTCCGAAAATCTCTTTCTCGGTCGGCAAACGGAGCAGGTCACCGTTGTTAAACGGGGCCATCATAGCCTTGAGTTCTGCCGAGAAGAGATTCAGAATCTCACCATTCAGCTTTTTCGAAGGTCACTCTCTTCGTAACCTCCTTCATTGGTACTGGTGCTGTTCATCGGGTGCTCGCCAGGCAGGCAATCGGCCAGACAGAAAATCATGCCGTCCTCTTCTTGCTGCACTGCCATAGCCTGTACCTTTGCACCATCTGCAAGTTTGACCTCGATGACGTCTCCGACCTTAAAAGTATCAACGTCAGACTCAATTATTCCTTTTACTTTCATTTGGTTTTCCTCCGTTTTAGATTGTGATGTACTCCCACCGCTCACGCAGTGGGCTTCCTTGGCGCGGGCTTTGTGAACGCAAAAAGGCGGGCCTCCCAAAATCGGGAAGTCCGCCTTAAAGCAAAATTATGAATTGTACGAACGCAGATAGCGCCTCAGTAGATGGTATCTATCGTACAGTTATTATTCTACGCCGTTCGCACGAGTACGCAACGGTATTTCGATTATTTCCCAAACAGCGGGTTTTCCCAAAGAACCTTGCGCCCGCTCGATACGGAAACGATAACCTTGAAGGTAATACTGTGCCGGTGTCCACGACCGTACCATTGGCAATTTTCTTCCAGAAAATGTTCCACTTCTTCCTGATGACGAGCCGGGGAAATCGCGAAGGTGTCAAGACTTTTAGTCCTAATCGTATCGTAGGACTCAATACCGACAGCAGGATACACGACTTGCATAGATTTGCCGCCAGCTTCAATGTTCAGGCGAACAGTTTTGTGGTCTTTGACAGCAGCCATCAGATTCTTGCAGATACTTTCCCAGCAAGAAGGGTCTGCGCTGAACGCATCCAGATATTGCCGGGTCTGAACCAGATATGCCACGAAAGGTTCAGCAAATTCCTTGGCAAACGATTCCCCGATTCCGGACCGTTCCAGAGCCTTGGCAAACCGCTCTTCCCAGCCGGAAGGATTCGCAAGGTAGTCAACAATGACGGAATCGTCGAACTTTTCAAGGAGTTTCAGCATCAAGTCGAGCGATGTGGTGTCGTTGTTCCTGTCATACACATACTGCTTGACGGCGCTTTCGTATGTCATGGACTGAAATTTCTTGTTCTTCATCACCTCGGCGGAGGGAGTGTAAGTTCTCTCGATGTACGCGAGAAACTGTTCTCTCATTTCAGCCGTGACCCAGTTTGAATTAGCCTGCCTATAATCGTCAAAGAGCAGAGCAAACTCAACAGACTTGCAGTAGGTCTCTTTGTGGTCAACGATGAACGCCATGAACTCGAGACCATTCTTAATGCTGAAATGGCTCACGCCCATAGCCAGAGGGAAAGAGAAGGAGCTCTGCGCGTAGAGGGCTTCGACATAATGCTCTCCCTTAGCCAAAGGAACGCGCACAAAGCGCCGAAAAGTAGTGTTTCCGAAATTGTTTGTGAGAACACCCTCCAGAACGGAATCCGAGTCATTTCCAATATAGGAATCAAAGATTTCCTTTGTGATAGTTTTGTAGTACATACAAGCCTCCCAAGCTGTTTTAGATACAGACGTAATAGTATCCCGTCAGAGAATCCACCTCGCCGCTGCGTTCGTCTTCCTTGGGGTCGAAATATCCGGTAACGGCATCGAAACCCATCGAATCCAACATATCCGCAATGCGGTTTACAGTAGCCTCATCCTTCGAGACAATCATGGATTGAATACGCTTTACGCAACCGTGCGTAGCCTCCTCCAAACGCGTTCCGAAATTGACGTAGCTGAACGGTTTGTCAAACTGTTTCTCAGTGGCGGCAAACAGCTTATACTTGTTTTCACCCTCGGACTCTTCACAGAAATCCTGAACGCTGACGATTCTTCTGTTCGCGAAAACGATTCGCGGAGAATCGTCATCAGCAGCTCGATATCCGTCTCCAATGTGAACCAGCCATTCATCGCTTTCCGTTTCGCTGTTGCCGGAATACAGGTATCCGGTTACGAACGGGTTCAGCGTATTCGGGGCTTCAAGAGAACACCAGAGTGCCTCGGTGTCAAACTTTTCGTTTCGACTTTCAAGGTCAACACTTTCGGATAAACAGCCGTTGAAAGCGTACTCCGTAATTCCCCACTTGTAGAAGTTTGGATATTTCGCATAAAGAACAAACCCGCTTTTCTCAAGCAGAGGCTTGAATTCATCGATATGATATGACGAAACGGTGATGAGCGGCTTTGTACATTGCAGTTCCCTAAAAGCAAGGGTTAAGAGCATTGATGCAATGCCTTGATGGCGATGGTTTTCAGCAACTCTCAACGTGCAAATCTTCTTTTCGTCGGCATTTTTTAGAATCAAAACCGCGACTATCGCTTCATTGTCAGTGACGGCGTAAATCAGTCTTTCCCCATTTGCTAAGCCAGGAACAACGGTATCGTGATACCACTGCCGAAAATTGCTGTATTCACTGCACAAGTCGCTCAGAAAAAGATACACAGCTTCAACATCTTTTTTGCTGTAGCACATTTTCGTGATGGAATACATAGGTGCCATCCCTTTCTTTGATTTACACTATTCATGGTATGTAATTCGCACGTTTTAGCAACAAAAAGCTGCCCACCCGAAGGTGAACAGCCTAAAGTGTTTATTAAAATGTACTTAGGATTTTCTATCCAGTAAGTGTCCGTCATCCGGCTTATTGAGCCAGTCACACCAGCTCATGTTGTTGGAAGGAAAGTCTTTTGCACCGCTGTGAACATCGTTCAGAAAGACGGCAAGATGAAACTTATCGAGTTTCCGAATCGCATCAAGGCGGGTTTCGGTCGCAGAATTCTCATCTGAAACGTCAGCCCCAACCTTTTTCCAAATTGCCCTTTCGGCTCCTTCAAAAGTTGAAAAGCGTTCGCGCTCCATCGAGAGTTCTTCGGTCTCAAACTGCGCTTCAGCAATCAATGCCCAGCGTTCGCTTTCACAGTTGGCAGAGTCCAGCAAACCGGAATATGCCTCCAGCAGCTGGTCGTAGTCATCCGGGTCAAGCTCGGTCGGGTCTACTTCACCGTGTACGACAAAATAGGTGCCATTTGGAGCTTCGAAAATGTCGTATAGCTCGTATCGGGTTCCGCCAACCTGACGTCGCCACTGGTATGTATCAGGGTCGGTGCAAACCCAAGTCTTGGCTTCCAGCTCTGCCTGTTTCAGGTCGTCCGCCAAATCAGAGAGAGCTGCGGAGACCTTTTTGTTTTTCTCCAGGGTCTCAGTAAGACCGATGGTGTTCCCTGCTGCCGCTGCAGCATTGTACATGAATACGGCAAAACGGTCGCTGCTGTACTTTTCAGCCATAGCCGATACTTCTTCAGGAAGATGATTTTGAGAAAGCCGAAGAGTGTATTTCGGGGTAAGACCAGCTGGGTATTTGAGGCTCACGCCGTCACCATGGGCGTCGTGTTCCAACTCAAAGTTGTGCTTTTTGCAGATTTCGTCATACTGAATGCAATACATAATTATTTCTCCTTTTATTGTTTGAAAACAAAAAGCAGGCCCACCGAGATGGTGAGTCTGCTGATTGTCTTGCAGAATTGTAAATTGTACGCATTTCGGCCATAGGGCTGTTATCTATCGTACAATTTCAATTTTAGTGGAACCGCACGTTTGAGCAAGTCTGCTTGTCAGACTTTCTCAACCTCATCCGAACCATAAACAATGTTCAAATGTGAACCATTGTCCCAGTGCATCAGGAGGCTGCCGGTATCATCGACACCAACAACCGTACCTTCTGTACCAAGAGGTGGTGCCTGGATGTCATCCATTTTGACAAGCCGAACCCGCGTTCCAGCGGGGTATTCTTTGCGGATGGCTTCGACAATTTTGATATTTGGAAACATAGTATTTCTCCTTCAGTTTATTGCATTTGTTTTTTGATGATACTCCAAATACGGTCTGCGATGTTTTCGGCGGTATCGAATCGAGTGACAGATTCACCTTTCCAGGTTCCGCCGTTGCCGTTGATACCGTTGCGGAGCTTAATGCAGCTGCCGCGATTGGCTTTCCACTCATGAAGATTCACCGAGTAGTCGTCAAGCAACACAAAAGAGTTGTCGATGCACGGTGTCTTCAAGCGGTTTGCTGCGGCTCTGGCCTTGCTGCTGCCGCACGCAACGAAGATGCGGTGTTCGGAATCAATTTCTGGAAGATAAGCGTCAAGCCAGGCATTCTTTTCAGAAACCGCATATTGGTTTTCCGGAATATAGGCGGAAAGTGCATACACATCAAGTTCCGGCTTCGTGGTACAAAGAATTTTCACAGCATCCAAAACCGTCTGATAGGGCGGCAAATCTCTGAAATAGCCCGGCTGAAGCAGGTCCTCAAAACAGGTGGCCTGCTTCCAGACAGCGAGGGTGCCGTCCATGTCAATGAATAAACGTGTATTCATATTATTTGTGGTACTCATGATTTTTTCTCCTTGTTGTGATAGTTTTAGGATTTGGAAGTCAAATCCTTGCAAATTGGCAGACTTCCAACTCATTCTTTTTGTAGCCGACATAGTACAGCTCAGTGAGCAACGGCAGGTATTCTTCCTTCGATGCAAGCTTTCCTGCTTTCAGATAGCCATAAGATGCGGTTACAAACTGGCCATCGTGAACATAGCAATCCAACAAAGCGTCGTTCAAAAGGTGCGAAGGGGTTGTTTTCTTTATGCGTTTCACTTCATCGAGAAAAACACAAACAACTTCCGGCCCTTCCTCGGGATAGTTTTCCTGCCAGCAATTCAGGAACTTGACTTTGATTTTCATTTTTACACTCCATTTTTTGTAGTTGAGCAAATAAAAAGGCAGGCCCACCGAGATGGTGAGTCTGCCTTTTGCTTGCAGAATTGTGAATTGTACGAACGCAAAAAAACGCGCCAAGTAGATGGTATCTATCGTACAACTTTTATTTTAGGCGAATCGCATATTTTGGCAATAAAAAAAGAGCCCCGCATTTCTGCAGGACTCTGGTGAAGCAAATCAAGTGTCGGCACAATTTGTTCTGACGGCTATCATTATTTTCTGTTTCCCTCAAAGTAAGGATTCTCCCAAAGAACTTTGCGCCCACTTTTAATGCGAGAGACAGTCTTCATGGGAATATCAGACCAGTATTTACTGTAGTCAGCGCAGTTTTCCGCAAGAAATTCTTTCACCTCATCGCTGAGCTTGCGTGGTGCAATAGCCCATGCAGAAATGACCTTATTCTTAATCATTTCAAAAGTAATCAGGTTGGAAACAGGATATTGCACCTGCATTTCTTTTCCATTGGCTTCAATAACGAGCCGAATGTTTTTTGCTTTTGCAGTCGCAGCAAACAAACTACGGCACTCACTTTCCCAACAATGTGGCTTGGACTGGAACTCCAGCATCCTTGATTGGGTAAGACGTTGGACGGCAACGAATTTTTTCCCGATGCTTTCGCTGAAAGGTGTGCCATCGCGAGAAGTGAGATTCTTATCGAGGACATTGACTACCCTTTCCGCCCATCCGGTAGGATTAGCAAAGAACTCGATGGTCGCGGTGTCATCAATGTGCTCAAGAAATTTACGAAGGCTTTCTTCAAATGCGGTGTCTTTCTTTTGCAGGACATACTGTTTGACAGCGTTTTCATAAGCCTCGTTCTGCAATTCGGGCGTGTTCAGATAGTCAGGGTCGAGAATTGTTTTCTGCTCTAGATAATCCCACAGCGTTTTCGTCATCTCACCCATTGCGGAATGGGGACCAGTGTAAGCAGAGGTGACATCAAACAATCGCAGGAACTCATAGCTTTCAGCATAGGTCTTTTCGTAGTCCACAACATAAGCCATAAACTCAAGGTTATGCTGTTCATAAAAATGGTTTTTGCTCATGCTGGTGGGATAGTTACTGCACATTTGCCCAAATAATGCCTCGACACTATGCTCGCCATCGGAAAGAGGAACGCGGACAAAACGGTAGAAATTCGAGTTGTGGTGCTTATCCAGAACGTTACCGTCCAAAACGGAAATGTCGGGATTAGAAAGAAAAGAACGAAATGCTTTTTCATTGATAGTTTCGAGATACATAGTTTTACTCTCCTTTTTGTTATTTATTTTGTTTGGCAAGATGCTTTTTGATATTTACTCAGAAGTCACGTTCATCGAGCTGCTTTTCGGTGACAGCGCCTTGGCGTTTCAGATAGTTATTGGTTAGAGGTTCAACGTGAGTCAACGACTCATCCACCCAAAGCATGCGCTTTGAGTCATCGTCGTCGTTGCGAACGCCATCAGCGATAACAGCTAGAGGTTGGTCCGTCTCTGTTTCATCATCGCCAGCGTACAGATAGCCTTTTACCATGTCGTTGGTTTCGTTCGGCAGCTCCAAACAGAACCAGAAACCTGCACGACCGGTATTGCTGTTTTTGCTGGTGAGCCAGATACCGGGATAAGAATCCTTTGTTTCCTGGCCGAGCATAAAGTTAGCACTGATGCCGTCTGTGTCAAGCTCAGTGGAAACAGAGAGAGTAGAAGGTTTGGTGGCGTAAGGCCAGAAAGCTTCGATAACTTTTTCAATCGGAATGGTTATCGGCACGGATTTGCCATCAATTTGGCCCGTGATTGTCATTTTCATAAAAATACACCCCTTTTGTCGTTATAACGCAAAAAGAGCGGACCTCCCGATATGGGAAGTCCGCTCTTCATGCGAAATTGTGAATTGTACGAAAGGCAAAACGCCCTTTCGATTGCTGGTATCTATCGTACAATTTCTATGATATGCTGTTCGCAAGGCGCGTCAAGTTTCATTCGTCAGCAATACCTATATAAAGATGGTAGGTGGCGTTTGCCGTCTGGCAAACCCAATGGTTGTAGAACGAGTTGCTCGGCTCAGACGTGACGATATCCTCATCCTCACGATAAATAGCCGCTTCGCACCAGGAAGGTCCATTGTGGCGTGGAATGCAGCGAACATCCATGTGCATACCATCGGCGAAGATAACGGATTCGAACTCAATCTCATCCTGCTCTTTGCCGTCATCGGTATACTGCTTGATTTCGTTCATTCGTTTCTGGCTGATGGTAAGGCACTTGACGAAAACCTTGCGGAAATTTGTGAGATTTTCGTATATCATGCACACTCGCATGATGGCGCTTGTCAAGGCATCGACAGAACCAGGGTCGTTGCAAATCGCAGTCTTGTCGAAACAGCCAATGCCGTGCCCTGTCCAGAATCCGCCTTCATACAGGTGAACAGAAGCCGCATGGCAAAGACAACCATCAGGTTTGCAAAGCTGAATTTCGAGTGTGCAGCCATCGTATGTTTCATCGATTTTGCGCTTGTACACATCGAAACTGATGTTGTCAGGCACTTCCCCGCTGCCGTCCCAATGATAGGGATTGCAGCGAATAAGAAAGAGTTCTGCGATTCCTTTTGCATAAATTTTCGTCATACCGACCTTTTGTTTGAACATAGGACTCATAATCCTTCTCCCTTCTCTTCGTTTAGCAATTCGCGTGCATGGTCGAGGACTTCCTTTGCGACAGGCTTACCGCCTTCATTCATGGCAAGGAAAATTTCCAAGACTTCTGCGCGAGTTACGCTCTGGTCAATCTCAGCAACGCCAATGGAGGCATCCATAAACCAGTTCTTGTCCTGTGCGGAAAGGTCATTGTAAAATACGCCTTTGTACGGGAATCGGTTCTCATAAAAAGCAAGCAGGGTCAACATACGCTGCTTGCCATCAACGATTTCATAGTAGTTGCCATCGTTGCTTGTGCGAGTGAATGGCAGCTGCTTAAAGACGAAACGACCAATCTCGCGACCCATAAAGATGCTGTCCAACAGCTTTTCCCTGTCCTCATCATCCCAAACAGAACCACGCTGATAATCAGGGTTGAAATCAACGCCGAACAGGTATTGGAAGCTGAGTAAAGAATACATACTGCGGTTTGAGTAGTGCAGGCGGGATAGCGCAGAATTGCGCTTGGCGAAATGCGTATCTTTGTTATCATCCAGCGGGCGAACGTTTGTCCAAGCCCAGCAGGAATAGTTATCGCTGTTTGCACCACTGCGGATAAGATACATGTACCCGCCTTCCAGAGCCTCGTCAACAACGCAGTTTAGAAGGTAACCAACCTGTACTTTGTCGCCGACCGTGAAGCGATAAGAGGGTTTCCCTGCACGCTTGGCAGTCTCGCAGGCTCTTTCATACGAAAGACCTTCGAGCGCGGCTTGTTTCAGGTTTATTTTTGTGATTTCTTTTCTTGCACTTTTCTTAGCCATTGCGATTCTCCTTAACCAATCCGATGGACTCCGAACAAAACAGCAGGAAGAAGCTGTTCATACGGGGTGTATTGGGCATAATCAAAAATTTGTGCCTCATCGCTGATGATGTATCCGCCAGGGCAGGATTCGCCATCTTCATTGGAACCGCCGTTGTCATCAAGGCCACGGCTTTTGAGCTCGTTGAGGTAATCCTCACGCATAGCATCGTATGCTTCTTTCGGGGTAGAATATTGCTTTGGATTTACTTTTGTGTAAAGGTGGCCCTCGTCATCGGTGAAAGTCTTTGTGATGATAAACATAATTTACACTCCTTTTTGTAATACGCAAAAAAGCGGGCTTCCCGATTGGGAAGTCCGCTTTCAAGCGAAATGTGAATTGTACGAAAGGCAAAGCACCTTTTGATTGCTGGTATCTATCGTACAGTTTCATCATACGCCGTTCGCACAATATCGCAAGAAAAAAGAAAAAAAGCCGCTGCCTCCCAGCATAGGCAACGGCTTATTGTTATTTGCTCAACGCTTTCTCAGCGTTTTCTTTGACGGTCGAGCGGATGTCAGCAGGCACCTTCAGAATGTCCAATGCCGCCTCAACGGAAAAGCGTCCAGAACGTACAAGGTTTGTAACACTTCCAGAAAGAGATTCGAGATGCCCTTCTTTGCGGCCTTTTGCAAGACCTTTTTCGACACCCTGCTGCTCGACAAAGTCACTATAATTACACATTTGATTGATACCCTCCTTGACGTCGGTGGTAACAGGCAAGCCGCACTCGGTTGCAAGTTGCAGCTTTTTCTCCACAGGCGTTTTATTATCAAAAATCGTAGAAAAGAGACGTACTATGTCATTATCGGACTCTTTATCCTGCAAGCAAGCCATAACAATGCAGTAATTGTCATATTGCTCTTTCGGAAAATGATATTCTTTGGCCAAACAGGTTTCGGTCATTGAATAGGTGTTACAAACACCACGAACTTCTTCACCAGGGTCAATACACAGCCAAATGCTGTATACCTTTTGCAGCTTATCATAGTCCGAGTTATGGAAAACAGATTCCTTTTGCGCAGAAACCATTCTGCCGCAGTAAAAACTTCCACGGTTCAGCATGTGGTATCCAGGGTTGTACTTATTTTGAGCTTCAATATCCACAATGACTCGATTGGCTTTACCGCAAGGCAAGCCAATATCGAACAACACATCGTAGTATATTGTTCCCTCATTTATGCTTTTGGATTCTACGTTCTTTTCGTTCAGTTTATCAGGCAGGTCTTCAACAGGATGACAGCTAATTTCGACTGGAGGGATGTTGGATTTTTGAATTTCTGCCAACTCCTCCGGTGTCATTTCGCTTTTGGCTTTTTTGTAGACAATGAACTCTTGAATCTTATCAAGAGCCATATCATGAAATTCTGGAATGCAATTCTTAGCGATAAAAGCCGCAACGGGTGTACAGCCAAGCAAGCTTTTGCATCCAGCATCCAAGTTTACCTTGTCATTGCTGATGGCATGCCCGATGGTATTAAGACCTCCCATGTCTTTATACCTCCTATATTATAGCATGTTCGCAAACAAATGCACTAGAAAATACTTATTGTACGCAAAAAAGAGTGGGCCTTCCATTGCTGGAAAGTCCACTCTTATGCGGATTGTGAATTGTACGAAAGGCAGGATGCCTTTTCGATTGCTGGTATCTATCGTACAATTCTAATTGTATGGGTCTCGCACGAATGTGCAATGGTCTTTAGCCAAGCATCGTCACATCACCATCAACGTACCAGATGTACTGCTTCCAGTTAGAAGCGGTCGCACCAGGGATGAGTTTCAGCGCAGAAGCTGGAGGCACGCGACTCGGCTCAAATGACATCTCGCAATGCTTTTCCAGGCCGTATTTCCGCAGAACGATACTTGGCATCACTCTGCCAAGCTCGTACCACTTGCGAGGCGGGATACGGCTGCAATGTTCGCGGTGAATTTCAGTGTATTCCTGCTGGAATTTGTGAATGGCCCGAAGCAGCTGACACATCGGGCAGGTATTAAGGATGCCAGGGTCCTTGTAGCGGTATACTACAAGACGATATTTATCGTGTTCCTTGGTGGTCAGAACGACACCAAAATAGTTTTTTGCCATGATATCCTCCTCGTTTTAGTAGTTAGTACCATACTCCAGGGCGTAATCCGGACGCTGATATTCGACGACCGGCTTTTCCCAAGAGCAGATGGGTTCAGTATTGACGCTCGGAAAATGAGAGCTGATTCCGTTGGTGGCAAGCAAAGCTGCCGTGCAATCCGCAATCTGTGCAAGAAGCTCAGGATTCCATCCAAAGGTGTCATCTCCGGTCAGCTGCTTGCACAGGACTTGTGCCGCTCGAAGAATTTCAGTGTCTTTGGATTCCTGCTGAATAGGTTTCGGTGCAGCAATTGTGACATTTCGTGCAATGACGTTTTTGGGCAATGGCTCATCGACCCATTTTCCCTCGTAAATCTCACGGGCATAGAAACCGTCTTTGTCGAATTCGTCAAGGCGAACCCAATGGTCGGCTTCCCAGGTCCTTTGAGCGATTCCGTCTGGATTGATAGTAACCATCACACGTTCATCGTGTGCGTTGTTTCCCCAATGGGTTTCAGAGTCATTGCCAAACTCCTGAATGAGAAGTTTCCTTGCGAGTTCTCCATCGGTCAGTGCAGCCAATTCTTTGATTCGTTTTGTGTTCATATTTTTTCTCCTTTTTCTGTAAACAAAAAAGGCAGGCCCATCGTGGTGATGAGTCTGCCTAGTTGTATCAGTTTGTGAATTGTACGAGCGCTGAAATGCGCAGATGCTATCTATCGTACATTCACAATTTTACCGGCATCGCAAGCAGCGTCAAGCTGTAGCAGCGGCGTCAGCAGTTGCTTTTTTGGCTTCCGTGTATGCTTCGTAAGCCGCGTGATATTCACTCAGCTTAATCTGCGTAACGGTGTCTGGAACCTTGGTGCTGCGAGTTGCATATTCGCAGGAATAATATCCGTAGATATTTCCCTGCTCATCATCCCACAGCTCCGTAGTGATGCGGCCAGAACCGTTGAAGTCGGCCCACCAGAACTGGTTGGCAAGGAATTTCTTGCCGTTCACGTTCTTACAGACCTCATCTTCCCACAGGCAGTTCATGGGCGAACGCTGTTTGAAGATGACAAAACCGTGAGGGTCACGGCGTTTCATGACCTGAGATTCGTATTTGGCGAGCAGCTCTGGTGTCAATTCGACCGTCAACCGGTCATTCAAGACATACGAGAATTTCTCACCGGGAAAATATTTGTCGAAGAATTGCTTCGCAATTTCAACGAAGTGCGCTTTTTCCTCCTTTGTCGAAAAATAATTCTTGTAGAAAGTGGTGTCGGGATTCACCTTAAATGCCATTTCAACCATTGGTATTACTCCTTTTCCATTTGGATAGTCCAGCCGTTCACATCGGAATAAACCGCATAGAGCAGTGTTGCGAAATTGTAGCCTCCGTCATACAGCGTATAGCGAAGGGAGATGTTCAGCGCAAGAGTCCGTTCCTTGACGACGCCATCGCAATCGAGATAGCTGAACGTCTTTGTCGGATTGGTAAGCCATGCTTCACGTTCTTCATTGAACTTATCTTCATCGTATTCCACGATTTCCTTGAAATACGAATCGAACGTGACGAGCTTGACTGACGAGAAGACATCAGCCATCATTCCGCACTTTTCAATCAGTTCATCAGGCCATTCGACCTTGATGATTGCTGCGCCGTTGTCTTTCAGCTCTTTGTGAGGGCTGAGCGAAACGTTATAGCGCTCACTGAGAAAGCCGAACAGCCAGGACCAATCGATAGTTTTCAGGAAACTGGCAGCTTCCTTGGCGTCCATGAAAATTTTGATTTCTTTACGTGCCATGATATATCTCCTCACTATATTATTCGGTGCCGAATTTAGCCCACGCTTCTTCGACACTCATGTGATAAACCGCCTTAAACTGTTCTTTGAAATACGCATTGAACAATTCCCGGTGGTGAGGGCTCATGATGACTTCAAGAGTAAAGTCGGGGTCGTCAGTAGAACTGTTGCAGTAAGATACATAGGCATGAATGGTATCGTCCGGATGCCAGTCAATGTACATGTTAATCCAATCTGCATTTTCTTCTGAGTTCAAATCAAGGCCAAATGCTTTGTCTGCATCAAACCAGATAGGGACGTAGACGTTAATCCATCCGTCGTAGATGACTTCTTCATTGGCATCGAGCGTGAATCGTATCAGTTCAGCAAAGTCCTGTACGGTAATAGTTTCCTGCGTGCAGAGACCATGAACCATTTCGTTGTGAGTCATAAAATATGCTCCTTGTTATTTTTTGAAGGTGTCAAAGAATCGAATCATCTCGCGGTTCACACCGACTGCAGATTCAGTCTCAGGATAGAGCGCTGCAAAAGCATGGACCGTTTCTCTCTTGGAAACAAACCCGTAGTCGTGGTGAACGCGCTCGTTTTCGAGGCATTTCTTAAACCCAAAAGTCTGTTTCTTGAGAAAGTCCTTTTTCCCGGTGCAGATATAGCACGGGGGGATGAGTTTGGAATAGGTCTCAGGCTTGATGAACTCAGCATAACTGTGATTCTTCCAGCCCTTAGACATATAGTAGTTCTGAAGCAAACCTACCTGGCCCTTGTAGATGTAATACATACCGCTCTGCAGGCCCATCGCGTTGATGACGAGCTTCTTGGCTGCCTCGGGTACGTTCTCTTCCAGCTCGTCCTCTACCGGCTGCATCTTGACAGGATAGCGGAGAATAGAGCTTGCCATGCAGGCAAGGAATGCGCCAGCGCTGTCGGCAACTACAAAGACCTGATTCAAGTCACCAACGAAATCTTCAGCACGTTCAGCTACAGTAGCAAACGCATTGATGACATCAGTGATTTGGCCAAAGATGTTGGTTTCAGGGACCAGACGGTAATCCGGCACAAAGGTGAGATAGCCTTCCTTAGCGAGCCAGGTTGCCAGGTTCTGATTCTGTTCTTTCCGGCCAGCAATCAAGCCGCCGCCATGGATATCGATGATAATCGGATGCTTTTCGGCATCGTTATCCGGGCGATAAACGTCCATGAAAAGATTCTGCTTGCCGCAAATACCAATCTCAGTGGCAGTTATGCCTTCATGAGGCATAACAGGCTGAGACTTGATAATTTCTTCTACATGGGTGCGTTCTTTCTTGGTGGCGGCATTGATGAAATTCATGATAAAAACTTCCTTTCAAATTGATAAAAAAATAGCGGCCGCCAATCTATAAAAAAATGAGATTAGTGGCCGCTTGGTTGTTACTGAAATTCAAATGTGTATTGGGTTCCTCTTTCGGTTTTGACAAAAATTCTGCTTCCTGCAAAGCCAATAGCTTTTACTGTGCTGGTACGCAGGACGTCTTGTTGTTTTGGTGTTGTTGTTTTGAATACGAGTGGCTGCCCACTTGACAGCTCAAGAGTTCCGACCCGTCCAATGAGCGGAAGAACTCTTGCGTTGAGACTCGTGGTGCTGTGAAGCACACAACTGCTGTTAATCCGCATCATTGTCCTCCTAATATGAACTGGTCAGATATCCACATCCGGGTACTGATTCAACACATGATTGAACCTATCATCCAGGTGCTTGTCGTTTTCATCCCGTTCGGGATAATTAAACTTTCCTTCCTCTTCTGCTGCATCCCCCAAGCGTTCCATGAGTGCAATGACGCTTTCGAGCCAGGCGGAAGCCTTGCCAAACGTGTCATCCTCTTTTCTCTTGGCATAGAGCATGTCAGAGACTTCTTCGAGAGCCATTTTCTGCTGGTACAAAGTATTCCAGTTGATGTGCTCTACAGCGGAACGCAGGGGAGTTAAGTGTTCTGTTTCTGTTACAGCGTTTGTTACGGTCATCTTTTTATTTCTCCTTGTAGTGTTTAGTTACGATAAACGTCAGCAAAGCACCGCAAAATTCCAACAAAAAAAGCAGACCTCCAAACGGATAGTCTGCTTCTCAGAATTGTGAAATTATAGCGTATGTGTGCTGTTATCTATCATACAATTTTTATTGTATGCGTTTCGCACGAATACGCAATAACTATTTTTTAGAATTAAGAATCGGAATTTTCCGAACTGTTGCTGTTATCATCGGAACTGGACTCAGCGTTTTCGTCCGCCGTGGAATTGTCACCAGATTCAGCGTCGGTGTTTTCTTCTGCGCTTGTATCCTGTTCGACAGTCGAATCACTGTTGACTGATGCGTATGTACCAGTCAAGATGACGGGAACTTCACCATAACCCAGATAACCGCTAATCAGGCTGCCGGAATTTTCGACTAGGTACTTGGTTTCTGTCATGTTCGGGAACAAGTAGATATCCTGAATCGTAGTGCCCTTCACATTAGCGCTGTCAAAGGTATCGTTGCACGCCGCAACAACACTATACCCGTCATAGTTCCAAACCAGATAGAAGTTCTTGCCGCCAATTTCAACATCATAATCTGCATCTCGGAAATCTTCAAAGGTACGATACTGCTTGCTGGAATTGAAAGCGACAGAATCGTTGTTTGTCCAGTAGAGACCGGACGGATTGCCAAACAAACCATACAGGAAGTTGAACTGTTCCTCCGGCTCTCCGTTGGTCGGATAGCCGTCGAATTTGTCCGGAGTGACAGACGAATAATAGAGACCGTCAAGGAACGCATCGCCGATATTGATGCCATCATCATTGGCTGCACGACCGTCCAGCATCAAGGTCAGTGAACCGCCGTTATATCCAATCGGATAATAGTCACAGCCGTCATCCTTGCTGGCAGTGTGAATGGAAAAATCACTGATTTCCTTTTCTACGCCTTCGCCTGTGGATTCTGCATTGATTTCACCAATGACTGTATCACCGTTTTCAAGTTCGTTCAATTTCAGATATCCCTTTACAGGCAAATCCCGTACATCCTGTAATGCAACGTCCGTGATATCCAGTGTCTTGCCGGTATCAACGCTGCGCAGCGAATAGAACTTGCTGCCGTCATCGTAAGACAAAGGACTCTGCCCCATCGGAATACCGTCCGGCCAGGTAGTGTCAGGATTGTCCAGCGTGCCGGGCGTGAAATCCGGGAGATTCGACAACAAAGACCAGGCATTGATGGGTTCCGGGGTCGGTTCTGCTGTCGGTTCCGGTGTTGCTGTTGCGGCAGCCTGTGCTGCTTCTGCGCTTGCTACTGCGGCTGCCTGGTCTTTCCGTTCCTGAACCACAGCTGTGGCGCAGCCGGAAAGTGTCACGGCGAGTGCCATGGCAGCTGCGGTGATATTGATAATCTTTTTACTCATACGTGTTTTGCCTCCTTATGTTTGCGGTTTTGCGGCTATTGAAGATTTTTCGTGGTTTTATTACTTTTAATTCATACTACACAAACAATATGCCAGAATTTTTTGCAACAAATTTGCATTTACTCGCCGTTATTGAGTTTGCGTTAGAGTCTTTGTATGTTGTTGCTTTTCCGTCTTTAGAGCCAGCTATTCCTTGCATTATATGAACATGCTTTCCAACAAGAAATATGCTTCCTGGATAGTTACGGTTCATGTTTCTGTATGTTGGATGGTGCTCTTTAACTTTAAGCTTGCAAACATCATTCGGATGCTCTTTGCGAAATTCTTCTAGGCTGGCAGCTTCTTGTTCCGTTGCTTTATGCCGATTTATAGCAACTGCCTTATTATCGAGTGTGTACACGCGGTTCATATTTTCATTGTTTAACACTCTTCTATCATGACGGCGGAACTGTTTAAGCTCATACGGCATATGATTGTTGATGTTGCTATCACAGACATTGCTCGGCAAGACAGAACAAGCAATGCAGTAAGCGTCGAGCCAATGGTCTTTACTTACACCGTGCGCTGCACGATAGTCATGGGTGCTCTTTCCTGCTGTCACAAAAAAGTGCTTTGGAAATAGCACACTCAATTTATTCGTCAGTGCCGGAATGATTTGATTCAATACACTCAAAGCGCCGTACTTTTTGTTAAGTCCAACTTTTTCTTCGGCAAGTTTCTTTTGCCAGGCAGCATCTTTATGAACAAGGTTATGATGCTCCGCGCATAGACCAACGATATTGGCAATGGTGTTGCTGCCATTCTCGGATTGCGGCACTACATGGTGGTAATGGTCGATGGGTTTATCACAGAACAGGCAATGGTGTTCCTGCATTTCAGAAACAGCATTTTCAAGACTCCCTTTTTGGTAGAGTGGGCCTTGTTGGTACTGCCATTTCTGAATGTCAGGATTATCAAGCCGCATGAACGCAAATTTGTTTACTTCAAGCACAACATCACTGATAGGAAGGAACTTTTGCATTTTTCTCACCAAATTGATGTGTGTTTGGAGCAACTGATTCGCGGTAGGCGTAAGCCATCCTTCCGGTCTTGTGCGATTGGTGTACTTTGCTTCTTTGTTTTTAATACCAATGCAGAGTACATCTTTCTTATAACCCGGAAGGCGACGTTTGATGATGCCAATTTCTTTTGCACGTTTGCTAGGATTCTTACTTTGAGCAGTATCTTGCTTCACGCACTTCTTAGAAATGGTGCCATTTGCCTTAGCTCTCCGCTGACGGCGACAACGTCTGCCGTTTGTGCGTCTTGCACGGCGGGCTTTTTTACGGTCTTGCATCAATTTTGGAACCTCTTTGTTGCGAGTTTCCAGATGTGCCGTAAAGACTGCCGTTCCATTTGCTTTAACAACGGCAACGCCGATATTGGTTCTACCAGGGTCAATGCCTAAATATAGGGGCTGCACTACATCATTGGTTTCATACAGCAGTTGGATGGTAAACGGTTTTGCTCTTACGACTCGTGCTTTCTGCTCTTTAAGCAGGTGGCGCACATGTCCGCCGCGAGTCGTAGGCATCAAAGGTTTACCGTCTTTGTTAAGTACATAAACAGTGGACATATTCGCCACCTCCTTTACGATAAATCTCTCCTGCCGAAGCAGGAGGTTGTGTTTCCCTTGGCTAGATGACGCCTTCGCATGGTTGCAAGCTGGGAAAACCGTACAAGTGCAGCTCGTCATCTTGATGTACAAAAGTACATCCGCCTGTGATATTGAAGGAACTTAGTGGGATGGGGTCATTCCACTAAAATTCTTCAATACCCCTAATGCCGAGGAGTGAGAGACCCACCATGCCGATAAGCAAAGTGAGGAGTCCAAGTCCAAAAGCAAAGGCAATATATTGAATTGCGTCGATGAGTTTAAGCCATTTTGCGACTGCAGCGCCTAAAACAATCAACAGGCCAAAGCAGCCGGTCAGATAAATGAGCAAGCCAAACTGTGCAGTTCTGCTAAAAAAGGATTCAAGTGTTTTCATGATAAACTCCTTTCATACTTTTTATGGTATACGATTCGCAAGAGCCTGCAACAGGAAAATAAAAAAAGCTGCCCAACCGAAGCTGGACAGCCTATGTATGATTATGTATTATCGTCTGTTATCTCGTTCTTGTCTTCTGTGCTCACGTTCCTCGTATTCTTTTTTCTGATACTTGAGTCGTTCATTCAGCAGGAAGGAGTTTTCATCGCGAGTCATTTGCAGTTTTACCTCGTACCAGCAGCCGTAAAGAAAGGCTGCCAGAATGCAGAAGCCAACGATTTTGACTAAGAGGTTGAAAAGAACGTTCACAATAACCGGGAAAATATAGCCGATGGCTTTGGCGATAAGCAGGATGAGCCCACCGAAGACAACGATTTTTGCGATTGTCTGAACAACGGGCGGGAAATCGCCCAGGACTTTGGAAATGGTATCGTTAATTTTGGTGATGATATTAGTGTTTTTGCCACCGTTGTTATTATTTTCTGCCATGTCGGTTCCTCCTTTTTGTGCCAATTATAGCATATATCGGTACAAAACGCTACACTCCACATGAGGAATCTTGATGTTTAAGCAATAGCTCAACAAAAAATGCCGCCACCCTTTCGGATGACGGCAAGTGATGTTATTTCTTCACGGGGATATTCTGGTCAAGAATAACATCGAAGTTGTAGTGCGGCATCTTAGACGCATCACCACCAGCAGCTTCGAGGGTCATGTAGAAGTCCTCGTCATTCATAGCCTGCACGAGAGTGTTCATCTCGTCGCAGGTATGTTTGAGCATAGGACCGCGCTTATTGCAGAACATCACAGCCGAAACAGGCTGAATGCCCTGTGCAACCATGCCATCCCAATGAGTCCGCAGCTCGGTTACAGACTTCAAAGTAGCAACGCCGCTCATGAAGTCATAAATCTTGCAGTGGGACTCGTCGATATGTTCCAGAACGTCGATACGAGTCCGGTTTGCGTACAGAGGGAACTGGAGTTCAACTTCATTCCCGGTGTCTGCAACCAGCCGATTTGCAAAATCCTGCGCATATTTCTCAAGAGTGAGAGGCTCGCTTTCGAGAGGCTTCACATTTTCGGCAATAGCGTCGAAAATTTTACGCCATCCCTTGTCGCTCAGGTCGATATCCGACTTGTTGGCGAGGGTATTCAAGAACCCACGCGGCAGACCGGAAATATCAACAGCAACAACGCCGGTGAAAGCGTTGAAGGCCGGGTGACGAGCCTTGTCCCAGATGGTATCAAACTGAGCGGTGGCGATAACACGCTCGCCGAGCTGGATATCCAAGCCCTGCGTAAGCATGTTGTTCTGGTAGAAATGCTTCAAGTCATAGCCACCAGTAACAACACCTTTGGTCGCATCCGTATCCAGCTGACCACACTCAACCTTGACAGGAATCTCGTACCCATCATAGTCAACAGTGAAGTTCTTTTCCTTCTGCTTCTCCTTATACGGCTGGAAAATAGGCTTGACGAGCACATCGCACGTCTTGCCATTCGCCATATGGAAATCAGGAATCAGGATACGGGCGGGAGCAACGCCGGTAGCGTCAGGTGCCAAGTAATTCCGGTACTTGACACCAAAGTGCTCAGCCAGGCAGGTACGCAGCACGTTCAGGCTGGTGACCCGGCTCTCAGCGCAGCTGCCGTTCTTGGTCAGCATGGTGCTGGCGGTAGCCTTGTCCATCTCCACATAGATGATGGTAGAAGGAGCGCCAAGAGCCTTAAACTGCTCACGCATAACGACATCTGCCATAGGAATCTCTTCCTGCTCGGACATCGTCATGGTCGTGGCGAACGGGCCGTCAACGCGGTGATAGCTGTCCTCTCCAGGCTGCTTGGAAGCGATGAACCAGGGATACTTGTTGCGGGTGGCAACCAAAATGAAATTGTTCAGGCCAACGCCATGGATGCACAGCGGGCCCTCATTGCTGTGACCGTTGCCAAACTGTAGGTTTTCCGGCAGCTTTTCCTTAGACATACCATTGCCCCAGTCGGCAATAACCACACCGATTAGGTTTTTGGCATGGCCTTTCACAATCGCGACCAAGATGTTAATGGCATCTTTGCAATTAGAGATGGCATTATCAACCGGTTCACAAGCGGCATCGCTCATGGGTAACTTCTGGCGCGAAATAGCGTCAAAGTAATGGTTGGTGATGCCGACGTTGAAAGTGACGTTGTTATTCTTCTTAGCCATAATATAACCCCGTAACGTGGGGCTGCCGTGCTGCTCTCGAATTTATCTCCACAGCAAGTAAGCCCCATATATGGGGATGTAATTATTCTTTTTTGTTGTCTGTTTTGCAGGAGCTATCGGCAATATCAGAAACTGCCTCTTTGATAGCCTCGAAAACATCGGTTGATTTCAGAAAGTTTTCTGCCAATCCTTTGATGTGGCTGTAGTTTTTGAAGACTTTCTTCACAATAAATGCGCCAACGATTGATACTACTGCCAAAAGCAGCAGAGCTTTCGCGGCCTCGGTCAGTTTCACTTGCTCCAGCAGGAGCGCGAGTATCACACCATCTTTGCTCAGCTAGGTCTTAATTAGACCGTGAACGAATGAACCATAGCTAACTGCATATTGCTTAGCTTTGGCTTCGTGGTTGCTAATGATGGTGTCTACTCGCTAAATTATGTTTCGAATCATGGTAATGTCCTCCTTAAAGGTTTGTAATTGTTATACGGTATATAAATACGCTCTTAACGCGGCGTTCGCGTGCAGGAACATTTATACAAACTCATTAACGCAGTGTATACGTGCCATGCTGATTAGCATGACAATTCTATGTAATCAGCCTTTTCTTCGGCTGTCAGAAGTCCACATTCCGTGGGATAAATCTATATAAAACGCAGAAAGTCTGCGGGAATCCTCAAAAAGAAAAAGGACAGAAACCCAATATGGGCATCTGTCCTTCTTCCAGGAGGTATATGAACTATGGCAAATCAATGATATCTCTGTTACATTATCTATTCTATGGGTATCGCACGTGCCGTCAACCCAAAATACCAAGTTTTTACGAAAATAATATATACGGCACATCGTACAATTTAGAAAACCGGATATTTAGTTTCCTGAAATGGTGCAGGAAAAAGACACCGTGCCGCTCCAATCACCGGAAGTAAGATTAGCTTTTACCGTATAGTTTGAGGTGATACTAGCCAAGGCATCGTCACGTTTCCACGTTGTTTTGGGTGTTTCCACTATTATCGGGAAATCGCAAAAAATGTCAAAAAGAAAAAGCCGTCCACCAAACGGTGAACGGCTTTCGTGACAATTTATACTGCGGCGAGAACTTCTTTCAAAGTCATTTTGTCAATGCCTGCAAATTCTACAGCGGCAGTAGCCCAAAAGAAATCGCTGGCGCGGCATTCGTCGTATATCGGGTCAAATTCGTTACATTCGGTTTTGATGTCAAAAAATTCTTCACGGGAGAATCGTTCACACGGAATCCCTGCATTCCTCTGTACGAAATCTTTAATTCCATCGGTCATAATGGAGCAGCCAATTTCAAGGGTGTCGTCCGAGAGGCTATCCCCATATGTGTTATATGATAGACCATAGTGAGATACATAGGTTGCGCGGCTTGCACCAGTATATTCGCTCTCGAGAAATTCACTAACAGTCTGCTCCAAAGATACCTTTCCATCTTCGTACAATTCACCAGAATAATCATACGGGCAATCATTGCTGCGCCATTCATAATGAGTGGGAATGGGGTTCAGCATTGCTGCCAAACTCTCCAAAAGCTGCTCTCTAATTACATCCTTCTGAGCAAGAAAAAGCGAATTCACATATTCTGCGATTTCATCTTCATTCTGCTTGATATAGTCGATACATTGTTGCATGCTTTCGGTAACAGGAGCTTCATGTGATTTCATTATTGATACCTTCTTTCTATTATTTTAGTGTACGCGATTCGCACATATTAGCAAAAGCCGCCCACCCGGTAAAGGGCAAGCGGCAAGAGGTTAAGATTTGATGTAAAGCGACGTACCCTTGAACGGATTCAAGAGACCGGGCTTATATTTAGTGCGAACATACTCTGCAATTTCGGTATCCGGCATTGCGTTCAGAACGTCAAGCCAACATTCAGCATTGATGGCCATGAGACCACCCATGCTAAGTGCATTTTCACAGCGTTTGATGTCAGAGGCAAATGCGTCGTGAAAGTCACAGGACTCCGCAGCTTTTACGATGCGGTCGAAGTCATACATACCACAAGACCTCCTTACTGGCACATTGCCTTGAGGTCGTCCTCACTCAGAACAGGCACACCCAAAGCGTTCGCCTTGTCGAGTTTTGAACCGGCTGCCTCACCCGCAACAAGATAGCTCGTCTTCTTGGAGACACTTCCGGAGACTTTGCCGCCATGCGCTTCGATATAAGTCTTGGCTTCATCGCGACTCATGGAAGGCAGTGTACCGGTAATAACGAATGTCTTGCCAGCGAGCGGCGCAGACTCATCATTGGCACCTGCCGGAGCATGGTAGTCAAGATTGACACCGGCATCATGCAAAGTATTGACTTCCTGCGTAAATTCAGCGCTGGAAAGCATCGCATCGAGCGCAGCATAGATAGCATCAGAAAAGCCGGGAATGTTGCACTCCTTGATGGTATCTACATTGAGCGTGGACAGTGTCAGAAGGTTGCCATTCGTAGCCTTGCACTGAGTAAACAGCGCACGAGCAACATGACCGCCGATGAGACGGTAGCCAAGGCCCTTGAGGACGCGGTCGGCATTCTGCTCCTTGGACTTTTCGATGGCAGCAAGAACCTTTTTGGCAATCTTCGCGCCATACATGTTGGTCAGTTCACCTTCCTCCTCATAGAGCCAGTACAGGTCAACGGGGTTCTCAATGAACCGGCTGTCAACCAAGTCCTGAATCATCTGAGGGCCAAGTCCCTTGATGTCCATGCAGGGCTTCGAGGCAAAGTGGATAACGCGATTCACAGTCTTTGCCGGGCAAGCGTCATTGGTGCAGTAGAGGTCCACAGAACCGTTGACCGGTGCGATAGGCGCACCGCAAACGGGGCAGACCTGCTTCGCCATGTCATAAGGCACAGCGTCTGTCGGGCGCTTTTCCAGCTCCACCATCGTGATTTTCGGGATGATGTCACCGGATTTGTGCAGGACAATCGTGTCACCGATACGGATATCCAAAGTCTTGATGAAGTTGGCGTTGTTGAGCGTTGCACGCTCCACACGAGTACCAGCAAGCTGGATAGGGTCAAAGACAGCAACAGGAGTGACGCGGCCAGTACGACCTGTCTGCAACTGAATGCTGCGCAAGACAGTTCCCTTTTCTTCGGCGGGATACTTGTATGCAATAGCCCATTTCGGGGTTTTGGTGCGCTCGCCCATCTTCTGGCGAATGCTCAGTTCATCGACTTTGATGACTGCGCCGTCAATCGGGTAATCGATATCATAGCGTTTTTTCTCAATGTCGTGAATGGCTGCCAAGATGCTATCAATGTCATTGCAATGAGCGTAATAGGTGGTCTTAAAACCGCAGATGTCACGCAGATAGTTCAGCTGGTCACAATGATACGGGCTGAACTGTGCTGCATCACCATTGTTGACGCTCTGAACATTGAAAACGAACACCTGCAGATTGCGTTCCCGTGCAATAGACGGGTCAGCCTGACGCAGAGAGCCAGCAGCGCAGTTGCGGGGATTCGCAAAGAGCTTCTTCCCTGCTTCCGCCTGCTTTGCATTGGCTGTTTCAAAGTCCTTTTCCGACATATAGCACTCGCCACGGAGTTCGATTTTGCCGATACCCTTGGGCAGCTCGATGCTGCGAGGCAGGCAAGTGAGGGCTGCGACATTGGCGGTCACATCCTCACCGACATGGCCGTCACCGCGCGTCGAAGCCTGGGTCAGATAGGCAAGACCATCGTCAGAACGTTCGTAGACAAGAGACAAGCTCAGACCGTCGATTTTGCGCTCCACAGAGAAGGTCACATCGGAGTATTCAGCTTTCACCGAATCCACAAAGCTGCGGACCTCATCATCGGAAAACACATCAAGCAGAGAAAGCATCGGTACACGGTGTTCAACCGGAATACCGAGAACACGCTTGCCGCCAACAACCTGCGTAGGACTGTCAGCGGTCACGAACTCAGGATGTGCCGCTTCGATATCACGAATCTCGTGCATCACGGAATCGTATTCCTCATCCGTTACAACCGGAGCATCCTGCTCATAGTAGGCGGCACTCCATTCTTTGGCTTTGGTGCAGAGATTATTATAATGTTCCTTGATGGAAGAAATAGACATGTTGTTAGACATAACATTTTACCTCACATATGTATTGTTTTGTTTTTTGTGAACCTCCCCACCTAAGCCTTACGGCTATAGACGGGGCGTGCGCTCTTCATAGTTCATCAAAGGGTAATGGTTTGAGATTCCGTTGTGGCCTGGCTGACATCTTCAATACCATCCACGAAAACTGTTGTTCTGATAAGGATACGGAAAGGAACGCCCTTTTGCCAGGTGGTGTTTGCACGGAGTTCATCCACCAGGCCAATCAGTGCCTGCATCTTGAGCATTTCGATGGTATAGCGAGTCGGAATCATGGTTCGGGTCGTCTCGAGATAAAAATGCCGATTTTTCTCATTGTATCCGAGAGAATCGTTCGTAACATCCATTTTTGCAACAACGGTGTAATCGCTCTGCGGGACATCGTTGAACGGCGTGAGAGAATCATTGAGAATCTGCATGCGAGCGTCGAACTCTTTGATGATGCGAGCCTTCTCTTTCTCATAAATCTCGTCTGCCTGTCGAACCTGCTCCCGATAGCACTTCACGCACTCTTCTTTCGTGTAGAAGATGTTGACGGAAGTGCCGGAGCAGCAGCGATACCCGGTGTTGTCCAATGGGGCAATGACGGTTGAAGAAATCTTACCCCGATTTACCGGCCGAAAATAGACCGGAGAATAATAGATGGTTTTGCTCGTTTCTTTTGCGTCCGTTACAACAACCGGGGTAGGTTTGATGTTACGAATCGGCTTTTTGGTCGGGTCCGCATTTGCGCGATAATCGCAAATCCAGACCATTTTGCCGAGGACGCTTTCAAGGTTCTCAACATAATCGTACATGCCGAGGTCATTGGTCTGGCGCGTAGGATTCTTTTCTCCAGAGCCCTTAATCATCAGCTTGACGGCATTTTTAGCGAGGTATTCATTCAGCTTCATGGTATTTTCCTTTCTTTCAACGAGCGTTTGTGAGTACGGCAACAACCAGCTCCTCGTAGTCTTCGATGGCACAGTAGATGTCAGCGAAACCATAGGCGTGGCCACGGTCGTAGGCTTTTTGCCAAAGAACAGTTGCAGCCTTTTTGGAAATGCTGCGTTTCGTTTTGGCTTTGATGTCTTCCTGAATTTGAAGTTCGATAGCTTCCGAGATGTGTTCGATTTCTGCATTCTGCGCCTTCTTCAGCCGAGAGCACTCCGCATCCCAGGCTTTCTGTCGGCGAACGACCTCTTCCCTGTTCCAGCGCACCGATTTCTCTTCGTCGATGATTTCACCGTCTTTCGGGCGTTTAGAGTTGGGCCTTGTTGGTCTTTTCCAAGCAGTTTCGAGTCGGTTGCCAAGATTTGTCCATACGTTATCCATTATAACACTCCTTTTTTTGTACGCAAAAAGGCGAACCTCCCGGTGTGGGAAGTCCGCCTTAAAGCGAAGTGTGAATTGTACGAGCACACAGTGTGCTTAGTAGATGGTATCTATCGTACAAGCTAAATTATACGGGTCTCGAACGAAAGCGCAAGATTATTCATTCATTGCTACAGTCACCAAACAGCAAATTATATGCTTTTTCGATTTCAGAATCAGACATGGCCTTCCCTTTTTCTTCAATGCTGTGCAGAATTAGAGTCTTGGCGCTCTCCTCATCCGGCACGAAGCCAAGAATCACATCCAGCTTGTTGCGATTCTCGTCCTGTGCAAGATACTCTTTGATTTCGGACCACTGCGCATCACGCTGGTTCAGAGCGTCAACGTTCTGGACACAGAACGGGTACTCACTTTGCGGCATAGCACCGGAAAGGTATTTGGTATCGTCGCAATACATCTTGATAAGCCGGACAATATAGTTCCGCTCTGCTTTGGTTCTTGCAGTCAGAATGTTGCTTGCGCTCTGGTACTTGTAGTTATCCCCAGCAGCTTCCAACGACTCTGCAATCTGCCGGAAACTCAGCATTTCGTTTGTAGCCTTGTCATGCTGCGACACGGTGGAAGCATAGTATCCTTGTTCCGTTTCGTTTGCTTCTACCACGGCAGCGAGATTCGAGTCAATATGGATGAGCCGTTCACTGTTATCCCCTTGCGCACGAATTGTGTTGTTCACTTTCGCAATCCAACTGTCAGTTTCCGTAGCATCATCGCCCGCATAGAGGTAGGTTACAATATCCGGGTTAGTAGGGTTCGGAAGCTCCGCACAAGCCAAGGTCAGATTCCGTCCGTATTCTTTTGCCTGGAGATACATGTTCGGATAATCGTCTTGTATTGTCTGAGCGATTGCCTCAACCTCGGCCTCGTCTTTTTCAATGACAAGACCGACAGTGGCTACCTGCTCTTCAATGTTGAGCTGCTTCAAAATATCCTCGAGGTCGAATACAATAGCTTCTTTGTTGTTTGTATAGAATCGGATTTTCATAGATTTTCCTCCTGGCAACAATAAAAATGGCAGGCCCTCGGTTGGAAGGTCTGCCAAAAAACAGTTTGAGAATTGCAAAAAAGGTCATTATGCGGCTTTGATTGCTGCGTTAATCACCGTATACGCAATATCCAGAAGCCGAAACGCAAGGACTTCAAAAGATAATGCTACCAGCAAAAAGCAAAACACAAATTTTTGTTTGTTCTCACCCTGGAAATAGTACATTCCAAAGCAGGACGCGATGAGAACGCAGAGAAACACAACGACCCAAATAATATCAGCCATTGTCCTGATTTTGATTCTGCTGAGTTGGCGGGGTCTGAACCTCAGCAGGGGCATTCGGAGTTTGATACTGAACATTTTGGCTCGGCTCTTTGGGAGTTTCGGGGGCCTGGTACTGAACAGTACTGGGGTTGTTCTGCTGTTCGGCTTTCTTTTCCTCATATTTGGTCTTGAGCTGAGAATAGGAATAGCCATCCTGCGGGATACCGTGGTACTGATAATGACCGAAAGCCAAAATCATGTTGAACACCGGATTCAGAAGGCAAAGACCAATCGTGAAACCAATACCTTCACCGAACGCAACAGCTTTCTTGTAGTTGGTAATAGCACCGATGATGAGAGCAACAACCAGGAACAGATTGCCGAGCAGCGGGATGCCAGACAAAAGGCTCAGCACGACCGGAATCAGAAACAACCAGCCGTTCCCCCAGTAAATGTTGAATTCGATGTAGTTGCTGTAGAACGGGACGATGGATGCCCAGCCAGGCTGCCCGGCCTTCTCAAAAATTTTCCAATTGGCGACGATTTTGAGCACAAAATACGCTATCACCAGAAGAATCATCGTATAGAGCATACCGCCCAAAAGATTCAATGCGCTGTAAGAATTATACATTTTATATCCTCCTCTTCCGGCATATGAAGCCGGATTATTCCTTCACTAAGTTCTTTGCCTGTCGCTGCCGCTCTGCAAGTTCTTTGCCGCGTCTGACCAGTTCCGCATATTGCTCTTCAGTCAACTTGCGAGGCGGCTTGATTTTGACCCATTTCTTGGGCATATCTGCCTCCATACACCAGTCCTCATCCCGCGTGATTTTAACAGCATCAGGGTACTCTTTGGCAAGCTCTTTTAGCTGTTCCATACGAGCTTTGTTGCAGGTGTAGTAGGATGCTTTCTTCTCCGCATCATTGAATGTGATGATGGTTTCGCGTTCCCAGGGTCCATCAGATGCCTGCGTGGCCACTTTTTTATCGGGCATGATTTTTCTCACCTCAATCGAATAAAATTGCCGACATAGCAGGGCCTTCGCAGATATACCCGCTCGCCTCGGCCCATTTCGGCGTCATGAGCTTGCCATTTGCTTTCACAAGCACCATCTTCCGAGCAGAGGTATTCAGAAATTCCGCCGGAGCCCAGTTATTTCGCACAACGACGATAGCATTATCGTCCGCGTTCTCAAGCATATGCTTCAGCTCTTTTACCGTCACCGTGTCACCTCCCGTTCAACACATCATCCAGTGCCTGCAAGAAAACTCTGGATTCCCCATTGATTCCGCCGCGACACAGAACTTTCGCAATATCATCAAATCCTACCAGGTACATGTTTTCTTCGCCCATGTACCCCTGCGGCCAGGGAACCGCGTAGTAGTTGTGTGGAACAGCACTGGTATCGTAACCCACTACAATATATTTCTGGTCTGCAACATTTTTCACCGTCAGGATAGTCCCAAGCGGTAACGCGTCTTTCATGGAATGAGTAGTTGCAGGCATGATTCTCTGAATTTTCAAAACAGCACCTCCCTAATTTTCATTTTATGAGACTCGCACATTTGTGCAACAAAACTAAAAAACAAAAACGCGGCCGCTCCAAAAGGAACGACCGCAAAGATACGAGTCAGATATTATACATGGGAATCAGCCTTCCTGAAATCAGAAAGTTGATTCTCAGTGGAACACTGCACGAAAGAAGTTTCCTTGCGCGGATTCACAAAAGCGTCTGTGGTCGCAAACGCATTGCCAAAATCCATAAATTTTGTGCGCAGGGTACACCGTCTATAGTCGCTTGCGACTTAGGCGGCGAGGAATGCGCTGACTAAGAGTATATTTGAGGTACACTCAGTAAATGCAAATACCCTATGTCTCCTTTCTTGAGTTTTTAAGATACTTTATCCCACGCAGAGCGCATGGGGCTTATCGTTTTAATAATTTTCAGCTTTTTAAGGCTTGTGGATTTTTTACCGCTTTTTGATGGCGTTTTGAATTCTACGTTTACAGAACCATTCTTTTTGGTATGAGTGCCATGGACAGTAAGAATTTCCCCGTTGAGAGAAACCAAATCACCGGGATTGAGGGCCACTTTCTTGCGACGTAGCGCACGATAGCCTTTACGAATCCTTTTTCCACGGTATTTGTGCAAATTTTCAGAATCCTTTTTATGGCTGCGGTTGATTCTACCGTTGAAGAGCTCTTTTCCAGTAGCTATTTCTCCTGTACGAATGTCAATGTAGCGAGAATCATAAAACTTTTCAAGGATGCGATTATTACGCCTTACCTTTTCATAATGTTCAAACATACAGCGGCAGTTTGGATGAAACTCGCCCATTGCATACGCATCGTTGTTATGACTCTTTTCAAGATGAAGGGCAATTCGCTTTTCCTTGGTCATCGCGCCATAAGTGAATGTGACGAACGGCTTTCCAAAAGCAGCGTAAAGTTCATTAACGATTTGCCAGCGTACAGTGTTCATAAATGCTGCACCAGAAAGGTTGGCAAACTTTATATCTTCACCGAATCCATAGAGCTTGCCGCCTTTTTGATGGTTAGCTGGTGTATGGCACTTCTCGCATACTGTTATAAGCTCGCTGAGACTATTGTCATGGCGACCTTTCCAATAAAACATGTGATGCACGTGCAAAATTGCACCTTCACTGGCTTCGCGCCCACAAACTTGGCAGGTGTAGTTATCACGGTAGAATACTGCTTCCCGCAAAGTTGCCAAATTGTAGCGAGGGCCTTTTTGATAATCTGCGCCTTCAGGGGTGGCTTTACCTTCCTCGATTGCTTTTACAAGCATTGTGTCGAAAGAACCAACTTCAACGGTTGCATGCGTAATAGGCACAACTTCGCAATACATTTTAATGACATTGACGTTGAGTTCTTTCTTATGTTTAAGAGAGGGTGCAAGCCAGCCTTTGTCACGTTTGCGGTTGTCAAAGCGCTTTTGGCGGTAACGTAGCCTGTTTCTGCGAGTTCGGCGCATTCTACGGCAAGCATCGTGACAGCTTTTCTCGTCTTGCAATGTATCATACTGTGCAGATACATACTCGTGAGATTGGCTTTTCACACTGATGCCGATGTAGTTGTAACCGACGTCCTCACAGATTTCAATGGGTTGAATATTCGTTTCGCTGTCATACAGTAACTGAATAGTAAATGGATGATGCTTAATGATTTTTGCTTTTCCGTCTTTCAGAAGATGGCGCACCTTGCCAAGACGGATAGTCGGCATCAGGCGTTCGCCATTCTTACTGAGAACACAAGCGCAAGTGCTCATGCAAGGTACTCCTTTCGTATAATAGTTGTAAATCGATAAGTCAGGGCTTGCGCCCTGTGGTCCACATCGCCAATGTTGTTATACCGTTTTAGCCTTTCGACATGACGTTCGCACTTCTCCTACCCTTAGAGATGTTTAACGAGCCGTCCGCAGTGCTTACCACTTGTGGAGCATGAGTAAGGTGCCTATATTATTAGTACACAACGTAGTTTCCTGCCGCTGGAGCAGCAGACTTAGGCTAATCAACCGGGCTTACGGGTTGCCCCGCAAGCCCCGTCTATAACCGGCGAACCGGTTTAGGCGGGGTTGTTGACGCAAACCAATCCGATTCATCCTGGCCCTGCTCACCATAAAGATGAATAACAGGTGCCGGAATAATCAAAGCACGATACTCGTGCGTTTTGCACTGTTGTACAGCTTGTACTTGTAAGTTTTAACAACCATGCGCATAAATAGCGTCCTCCTTTCATTTGAGCTCTACTATTCATGATAGGCAATTCGCAAGCACAGGCAAACAAAAGCTGCCTATCCGAAGATAGACAGCAACTATTTTTTTACTTAGACACCTTTCACCCCACGACTAAAGTCGTAGAGCTTCTGGCTAACTTTTATAGCGATACAAATGCGTTAAGCACATATGAATCATTACAACATGAATGTGTCAATTCTGATTGTTACCCTCAGAATGTTTCTTTAGTGTTGGCCTTTCACCCCACGGTTGAAACCGTGGGCTTTCCCAGCCTTCATTTTGTAAAAGTCAGGAGCTTACCGTGTTCGCCTTGGATGTAGAGTCTCATGGCTTACTTTTCCTCCTTTTTCTTGTCGGCGTTCAGAATCTTTTCCAGAACGTCGTTATAAAAATCGTCAAGGAACAGACCGGTGTCTTCATCTGCTTCCGGAGCAGTGAAAGCACCGTCTCCTTCAGCTGAATCCTGTACAGCGTCGAAGACACCGATTGCGCCCCAAAGCTCATCGGCCAGATGGTCATAGCCGAGGTCCTTTACTTTTGCCGAGAGGTCAATCAGCAGCATTTTCTGCCGAAAGAACTTGTTCATATCCAAGCCAATGTAGGGTTTCGCTGCAACATTGTTTTTCTGAGACTTTATTTTGAAAATACCCCAGTCAAAATTGCTGTCTGCGCCGTACATATACCCGGATGCGAGGCAGAAGCCTTCAGCAGCACTGTCCTCAACGTTGATACCGACTTCATAATCGCTTCCGGAATCTTCATCCAGGTTAATCGCAGAGCCTGTTGCCTTTTCGTACTCTGCCTCAATGTCAGCTTTCATGGCTACCAGCAGGGCGTTGAAATCGGTGTTCTGGGAAAGCAGATTCATGTTTTCGCCTTCCTGGTTTTTAATGAGAATGTACATAGTATTTACCTCCTAACAATCAAATCATGCTATCAGACAATTTGTCGATAGCTGCCGTGATGGCTTCGTTTTCCATCTGAGCAATACGCTCAAACAGATGAGACCAGTCGATGGCATCATAGACACGCTTGACAAACGCATCATAGGTGCCACCGGCCTTCATCATTTCAATTTCAGACTCATAGCAGCCGGGCTCCTCAAGTATGAACTTGATATCGTCGGTTGGGTTGATTTGTATTGTTGCTTCGTACTCATTCATTTTGATTATTTCCTTTCTTTTATACGCAAAAAGGCGAACCACCCAAATGGGAAGTTCGCCTAAAGCGCATTGTTAAGTGTGCGAAGGGGCAGGGTGCCTTTTCGATAACTGTTATCTATCGTACATTTCTGATTATAGGCCGTTCGCATAAATCCGCAACAAAAAACCGCCACCCAAATGGGCAGCGGTAATGAAAAATTAAATTTTAGCGCAGAACATCGCGAGTTTCTGCCACAGCAAATAGGTGCTGTACCTCATGCGTACCTTTTCAGGAACACCAGTAACCAAACACCATTTGTGAGCAGTGGCTTTGATGCGGGGAATCTGCCTCTGTTCGGCTTCGGTAAACGTCTTGCTGTATAGTCTGCGACGGCGTCCGGAATTCCAAAAGGCTCCTTCCATCGTTTCGCAAATCAGAGCGTACGCCAAATAGCTTTGGGCTTCTTCGTGAGTCAATGTAACCATCGTTTTCATGGCTGTCACCCTGCCTTTCTCTCATTGCGAGCCATGTGCAGCGCATAATCAAGCGCGTCAGGGTCATCGGCCAAGAATTTCGTTTTCTGAAGTGTACCAAGCTTGGGATGCTTCAGAATCGTATAGTTGCCATTGTTCTGGACAAGGGAACCTTTATCATAGACAAGCTCGACCTTTTCGGCAGGTACTGCGTAACGGCGAATGCGGTCACATTCATCCGCATAGTTGATGGGAGTGATATAGCCAACTGGCTTTTGTCCTTCCATCCCTGTCACAGTGACCAGAAAAGCCTTAATGGTCCGGGCTTCTTCCTCTTCCTGCTCATCATAGTATTTGAACGTGATGAACATGGGAGTATCTTTCTTGTACGCATCTTCCTCAGGGCAGAGATACGTTCCACAAGAGCGGCAGAACCAGAGCATCGATACGGACTTTCCAGTTTCCTGCGCTTCTTTTGCATAGCGCTTAAAAATCTTTATGTCCAGCTTGAAATCCTCGGTGTAATGCTCAACCGTGCTTTTCACGATGAGTTTCAGGAAATCACAGATGGAAATAGCGGTCATAGTCATATTGGAAGTCATAATAAAATCTCCTTTTTAGTCAACCATAACTTTAGAAATATTCATGTCATAGCGGTTAAATTTAGAAATATAGTCAAAAATGGTATTTACTTGAGCTTTTGTTGCGGTTTTGGTCTCATCCATATCGAGGAATGTATTGCCCATCGAAGGATTACGAATGGCAATCCAACCGCGTTTATATAGGAAATCGAGACCCTTGCCGCTCCAGTCATACGCCATATTGAGAACTTCATGGTCAGAAAGACCAAACGTTTCTCGATTGCGCATGATGATGCGGCCAGCCAGGGCAGCGTGCTCGCCAAACTCGCAGGCATACCAGGTGCCATCGGGAGCAATCAGACCATATTCGGTCAGCTGATGCTGAATGGGTCTATCACTGATATAGCTGTTGTACAGTCGCTGACGGCGTTCAACGGATGTGCCTTTCATGTTTGCTTCAATCCAAGAGGCAAGCTTGGTCCAAAAATCGGTTTTGTAGAATTCCGGGTTGGATTCCTGCTCAGGAAGCGGTTCGCCATTGAATTCTGCAACAAGGTCTGGGTGGGTAAAAAGCCATGTACCGTTGTTGAATGCATCAGAATAACCCGTTTTCCCATAGAGGAAGCACTTGATACCGTCATAGCTGCAATCGATATAATGATGTTTTGCATTGGTGCAGAGCGTTTCATAGCTATCAGTCATAGCAAAGCGGTCAACATAATTGAGCGGATGTGCAATCATATCCTCACGAATTTGATTGACCAGCATCTTGTGTTGAAGCTCCTCAACCTTCTGCCCGAGGGAACGAACATGAACATTGTCATCGACAAGTTCAAACTCATTGACACCAACAAGTTTTTTCCGGCCTTCGATAATGTCCTGGCAAACATGTCTTTTTTCTTCCTCGTTGCCACCCATCATGCAGGAGAGCAGCAGCTCCTCACACTTTTTATACGGCTTGTCCATGTTCCAGAACCAGTCACGTGCAATGGCGGTGAGGAACTCACCATCCATACTGAAATGTAGTTGTTCACCCATGTTGGGTAACCTCCTCAATTGTTATGTGTTGTTCTCGACAAAGTCTTCGCATTCCTCGCTGGTCAAAACCACGCCAAAATAGGCAACACGCTTGACGGTGGTTTCCCACACGCGAACGGTGCGTGCCATTGGCTGAACGACCCAGGAATGACAGCGCCAGAGCCCGTCTTCGGAAAGAGCATACCCCGTTGCAATAAAGCACCGGTCTTTGTTTTTATACCAAAGTCTTGCGGAATTGTAATGGCACTGGCAATCCTGGCCTTTCCTCATATAGCTGCTGCCATAAAAGAACCGGCCGCGTTTGAGGATTTTTGGGGCGTCTTCGTCAAATTCCGTCATGCAGACTTCATCCCCGCCAAATGTGAGGATTTTGTCATGCAGCTTCTTCATAGCATCGAGCGTTTGAGTATCGAAACCAGAAGAGGTGTTGTAAATCTGGCTTTTGGTAAGCCGCATTTTCCAATCCTCGTTCATTGGGTTCCAATGAATCGGCGCAGGCATCTGGTTTGCGGTGAGAATGGGGTGCTTAGAACTATTCCAGCCTTTCATTACAATTTCTCCCTGATAGAACGCAGACAGCTCAGGATTTTTGCATACAAACGGTAACGATTTTCGCCGCTCGGTACAAAGTCACCAAGTTTTTTAGAAATGAGAAGTTTATCAAATACCTCCATAATATCAAAGACGGTGAACAGCTTGTATTGTGCATTTATATGATTCACACGGAACTCGACATCTTCGACAAGATGCCAATATTCCATGCCATACAACATCGCGCCGCTTTCGTTTGCTTTTCGGTCTTGCTCCTCGTCTGCATCGTCACACACAATATAGACACCGTTTTCGTCGAGATAGTTTTCGAAGACGTCGCAGATATCGGAGGCAACAGAACGGATATCGGAATTTGCCTTCACCTCAGGTTCAGGCTGGGCGGCTTCAACTTTGTACTCGATACTGTCGTGACGAAGTGACTCTTCGATGCCATCAAAAACGATGTCCGCGCAGTCGTTATCATCCCGACACGCTTCGAAAATGTTTTTGACGGATTCGATTGCCTCTTTGGAATCGGAGTTTCCCTCAACAGAGAACTCCAAAGGAACCAAGGCAACAACTTTGTATTTATTCTTCATGATTTTTTCTCCTTAGTTTAACAGGATGCCGCAGCATTTGTTTAAGGTAAGTGCGCTTGCAGTGAGAGCAGCAACCTTCTCAAAGGTAATGCTCTCCGCAATTGCGCAGACGCTCATAACAATGAGCAGAACAGCTGCCACAGCAGATACTATTACTATCTGACTCTTGATGCCGGTTTTCATGAGTTTTTTCTCTTTCTGTTTATGCCCTTATCGGAGCATATCAATGATTTTCCCAACCAACTCATCATTGGTCACGAACTGATTACGTCCTTTTGCGCCGAGCGATACAGAGGAGTAATCTTTCATACTGGCGGCATAGCGAACCATGTTCTTGTCAGACAAGGGCTGATAGCAACTCTTTTCAGTGCTGACGTAAACGCACTTATTGTTGAGAACGTTCTGAATGTGGCCAGAGCAGCCAACACGCTTACCGTTGATGATGATGTTGTGTAGGTTATGGGTTAGCATAAGGTCTTTGCTTTCGGTTTCTTTTACCTTTAACTGGTTCAAGAGTTTTCGGGACAGATAAACGGTTGCTTTCATTGTGACTTCCTCCTAATTCAAATGAAGTATTTGTAAGCGGCAGTTAAGCGTTTGCGGTACAGGTCTAACGTGGTCAGCCCTCCTGCATAGACTTTGCGGGAAGAGATTATCACGTTGGTTCCTGCTTCCATATGGGAGAAGAACATCGAAAGGCAATCTTCCAGGCTGTCGCTTGTAGTGAGAGTTTCGTACACCGGATATGAGTATTTGGCGGCCTTGCTGTATGTGCTATTGAGCTCATACACGAAGAACATCACCTGTCCCGTAACGGTGTTGGGGTCATAGCCATTGCCATAACACCAGTTGAAAAGGTCTGTCTTTCGGCTATAAGTCCATTGCAGGAGTCCATAGCCGCCATCCGAAGGGTTTTCGGCCGAGGCTTTAAGACCGCTTTCCATCGACATGCAGCCCATCACTGCGGCAGTACCGGCCTTTGAAAGGCCAGCGGACCGCAGAGCTGTGTAGATTTCAAGCTCATTGTCGTTGAGATTATCTGGGATTGTTTCGGGTTTCGGTTTGGCTTCTTCGATGGCTGCTTCTGCGGTCTCAATCCGTGGTTCCGGTTCTGCAGCATCGGAAGATTCGACCTCAGCAGTTATAATTTCCTCCTGCGCTTCTTCGGAAGTTTCCGTTATCGGGAACGCTTTATCGAGCTCATTCACCGTTTCAATGGGAGTGGAAAAAGCGATAGGTTCGGTTTTGGGAGCTATGTTTTCCTCTGCGTGTGCAGGAACAGAAAGCATAAAACCCATGCAGGCGATGATGGTAAAAATACACATCACCGCGACGACAACCAGGACATGCTTGTTCCGAAAAATGCTGTTATTATTCTTTTCGACTTTCATTTTGTGACTCCTTTTTTGTGTCTTTTCCTTGTAGCGGAAGATTGTGATTTGAGATTTGTGGTTTGTTTTGAATTCCTCCTTTTTCTGTAAACAAAAAAAGGCAGGCCCATCATGAAGATGAGTCTGCCTTGAATGAGAACAGAATTATGAATTGTACGAGCACGCGGTGTGCAAAGTAGATGTTATCTGTCGTACAACTTTAATACTATGGAATTCGCAAGGATGTGCAAGAGCTTTTGATGTGCTTCTTTTTCAGGCTTCGTTAAGCCATTTCTGAGTGATATCCATGATTTGATTCTGAAATTCCGGGTCCGGCAAGGTTTTGCTGTCTGCCCAAATTGAGTTACGGACGATTGGGTAATTGTATACAACGCCGTCAACGATATAGGGCCAAAGCACCACTTCGCCGCCCACAAGCCAAAGTTTCTGGATTTTGACGGGTTTCTCGTATCTTGTGAGCCAGCATTCACTGGTCACGACAGAATCCGCCACATATTTCTGTGTTTCTTCCTCGGTCAAGAGATTCGGGTCTTCGTCCTTGATGTTGTACATTCGGACAATGAACGGTAACGGCATGTCCTTGGAGTATTTTTTGTTCTGACGCAGCTCAGCGAGCAGGAATTTTGAGACAAAATGCGCAATGCCGATGCTGGTCAGGCAGTCGTCAAGGGTATGCCCAAGACAAATTCTTGGGATTTCCTGGTCCTCCCCTTTCATCCGATTCGTTGGTATCTGCGGAACAACATCGTCCGGCAGGCATCCGGTGTCTGCCATGATATGATAAAGAATCATTGATGTTTCCTCCTGAAATAAAAAAATAGCAGGCCCTCAAGAATCGAGAGTCTGCGTTGTTCGCACGATGAATCATTCATTCATTCGAGTGTGTTTTTATCGTGTAGTTGATATTTTGTTTGGCTTGTACACGTAGCCAGCCCAAACAGACATCGTTCAGAACGTCTTGTTATCAGGAATCCGCAGATACATCCAGGACTGTGGTGCTCGCTTAACGCCGAGCTCTCGCAGCGACATATCCATAGATTGGACATCAGAAACGTTCCAGCAATAAAGAGTGCCGGACTTATTGCCGTATGCAATCAGCTCGTTTGCGGTAAGGCAGCTGTCCTTCACGAATTGAGCGGTCTTTTCGGTCACTTCCGTGCCAATAGCATATGCCGGAAGCTCACGCAGGCAATCGAGTGTATTGATGTCACGGCAAACAAATGCGGCAGTCACTTTTCCGGCACCACCGTTAGCTTTGGTTTCGTAGCAAAATACTACAAAAGGATAGCTGATTTCCCACGGCATAGTTTTTCGGACCTCAATAGTCTTTTCTCCGCTCAGAATTTTTTCAAGCCATTGCTTCTTGATGCTGAGAAGAACGGCTTTATTCGAGTTAATTTCAAGGGCTTTATTGATATGTCAACAACCTCCACCTGAAGGAGGGGCTTAAAATCCCGCAGGATTCCAATAATTCTCACTCAATGGATTTTTACAGCACGGTTCCGTCCGTACGACCAAGTATCAATGAGCTTTCACCGCTGTTGCGGGCGGCATAGCCGGAGTGAGGAAATTGGATTTATGCGGGATATAATCCCAACAATCCAACATTACGTATGTTTATGGCCGCGTTGTGGTCGCGGTTATGTGTTGTACCGCAGCCACTGCATGTCCAACTTCTGTCTGCCAGTGTAAGGTCATCTTTTATAAGACCACCATTTCTTAAACTATGTATGCATCACAATGCTGCTTTTTCCAGTACAGGTCATCGATGATATCCGAAAGGTACTGGTTTTGCTTTAAGACGAAAAACGATACCGGATTATGCTTTACGATGAAATCAAGTCCCGTTCGTTCATCGTAAATATCTTTCATGTGGTTCAGCCACTTTGAATAATTTTTGATATGGGAATTATCTCGAAGTATAAACCTGCCGAACCATTGCTGCTTAATGATTTGTCTTTCCTTTGCTCGCTCTTTGGATTCTTGTTCATTCCATACGATATTGTCAGGTTCGACAATTACATAGGGAATCTTCTGCCTATCCATTTCGTCTATGACGGATTCCGTTTGGCAAACGAAGATAAAATCATATTTTCCTGATTTTGCCTCTTTCATGAAGCTATTTATGTATTCTTTTTCCCATCCGGCAGTTTTTTCATAAGTAGAACTATCACTATCCCGCATTGAATAGCCATATTTGTTTTGGTGATTCGCGAGCCATGTTTTTCCACAGCCCGCAAATACGCTTACGACCATTGTTCGTCTCATCAATCAGGGCAAGGATACCCCCGACTTCATCCGTTGGAGGAATTGCCCATTCACTTCCTTTCTTTGAAAATAGAATATATTTTGTATGGCAACAAAGACCATAGCGACTATGAAAGCACCACTACGAATAGAGGCGCTCTGGCAGCTAAAAAGAAGCTGCTCACTCCTCCGAAGAGGGTAAAAATCCTTCCCCAATGTCATAAGCGGTTTGATACAGCCACACCTGTCGGCTTTGCCTCAGCTTTACGTGATGTGTTGTCTTAGAGCGTGCAGTTAGGATTAACGCCACACGGTAACTATCTATTCGCTTATAACGGAGTGCTCGAAGCACTTATGGTAGTCAACATATCCTTACGGACACTTCTAAAGTGCAGGCTTGCCTCGGCAAGCCTGCGACTTTAGTCGTGGGTTATTGACTTGTTTTTGGAGCGTCACCATTTATGGAACGGGTTCAAAAGTCCGGGACGGTATTCGTTATCGACATACATCTTGATGTCGTTATCGTCCAGGGCATCCAAAATGTTCATCCAGCATTCCGCTTCGACGTGCATCTCGCCGTCCATTTTCAAGGCCCTGTCGCACTGAACTAAGTCTGCGCGAAAAGAATTCACATAGAAGCAATCTTTTGCGGCAGCCGCGAACCTGGTAAAGCTGTTCTTGGTATTTGTGGTCATAGTATTCATCCTTTCTGAAATATTTTTGTTTCTAATCAATACATACAAAAAAAGAAGCAGGCCCTCAAAAGAGAGTCTGCTTACTTGTGCATGACAGATTGTTAATTTAATGTTCAATTAGGAGGTAAGTGATGGTATCTGTTATGCAATTATTATTTTAGGCGGTTCGCACATTTGTGCAAGTGGCTTTTTTAGCTTCGTTTGTTTTTTGGCATCGCGTTGGTCCAACCCTTAGACTTGTGCTTTTCAGAGCTGTCGCCTTTGAACATTTCGGATACTTTACTGCCATCGTCTTCCGCATGAGCAATATATTCAGCCGCAAGAATTTCATACTGTGCGCGGGAAATCCCGGTTTGCTCTGTAAAATTTATGAATTCATGTTCAAACGCCAAACTGAGTGTTATTAAGACGCGATTGGCAAGTTCTTGCCGAAATTCATCAACGGTGCCATCAAATTTTATTGTGCTGTCGTCCTCATCATTTGTGAAATCATCAGCCGCAGCATTGACGGCGTCGCTAAAAAATGTAGTCATATCGTATGCCATATCGGAAGGGCTGATGTTAGGGCTACCATTCGCGTCTTTTTCGTTCAGTTTAACCTGGAGTAGCCCTTGTATGATGCTGTAGCGCATCAGAAGCACTGACATTGTTGATGTTGGCTCGAAATTTTCAATTTCTTTTTCAAGAATTTTCTGCTTGTTTGCGATTACTTTGTAGTTTGCTTTCATATGAATCTCCTTTAAGTGCCCATGACGCGTCTTACTGTTGCAATTTTTATCTCACGTTTCCCTTCCGGCAGCACAAAAGTTGGCTCAATCCAGCGGACTTCTAAGCGAGTTCGACCTTCTCCAACCCAGTAGTGGTGCCAATGAGCACGGCGGACATGTGGTCTGACCGTACGGCCTGTGCCAGTTGCTGTGGATTTCTGATATTCTGCACCGGAAACCAGCTGCATTTCAAAGCTCTTGCCGATTACAAAGCCCACATTGTAAGTTTTGACATTTACTTTTTTAGGAGTAGCACCGGGTTTGGAAACAAGGACGGGCCGCTTCTCTTTCGGGATTTTTACCTCTTTGATTTCTGCGTTTTTTGATGCAAGATAATAAGCGGCAGAGACCGCGATACGAAGATACGGCTCAATACCGGCGTTGAATTCTCGCTGCTTTTGCAGCTCTTCCTCGCTGAGAACGGCACCTGGTACGTTTGAAACCGTGGCGTCATTGACAGTTGCAGAATCAGTTCCGTTCTGAAATGCCTGCTCGCGAGCATCATTGTTGCGCCGATAAGATTCAATCAGCTTTTTGCCGTTGAGACACCACTGCATGCACTGGCAAAGTTCGATGTTATCGACATTCGGGTTCGCCTTAAAAGGAACAATCAGGAAGAGCGTATCCACATCATTTGGCCCGTGGGAAGCATCGAATTCAATGTGTACGAACATCGCATCATGATGAGAGCCAGTGGGCAGATTCATGACAAAATCTCTGTATGGCAACCGCATCATAATGTCAGAATAAATAGGTGCGTCCTCAGTCTCAGCCAATGTTCTGAGAAACTCCGGCGCAAAATTATATACGGTTTTTGCTGCACGCCAATAGTTTGCAACGTATGCCATCGAGAACTGTGCGGCAAGCTCTCCATCCATCGCATTGGCAGCAATTTGACCATTTTGGATAAGGCGGTGCCCAAGCGGAATAAATTCACTTACATAGTAGTCATAGCCTTTATCCAGCAGCTTGTTGGCCCCAGAATTCGCAAGAAATTGACTGCTCTGCTCGGCATACCAGAGAGCACTGTTCACAATGATATTATCCACAATGCCACCTCACTGCCAGCATAATTTTATTGTTCCGTCAACAAAGAGAATCTGGCTGTACTTCTCACCGTCAAGAACGATGCAGCGGTCCTCTCCGTGTTTGTGAGCGCCGGTACAATACACAGTTTTGTTATTGATAGCCGGGATGGACGGTGCTTTTGCCAAAACCAGCTGACCGCGCATGGCGCAGATGTCGAGAAAAGAAATAATGTGGTCGCCCACCCTGGAAAACCTCCAATCTTGTTCACAGTGCTTTGATTTGGAAAGAACCATCGACATGCGGCAGCGGCTCGTTTGTCACTTTCAGAACGGAGCTATCTCGTTTCTCTGTCGCGTATCGAATTGTCTTGAGAATCTCATATGCCAGTTTGCTGTTATAAGCGAGTCCTGAATTGGAAATACCAAAGTTTCCGTTCCAGCCAATTCCCATCCTTTTGAGCTGCGGAATTAGAAGGTCACGGGCTTCGATGACGCCTGTTCCGTTCCAGCGTGCATCATGATACGCCTGAAAGTGCTGTTCATCGTTACCAGAAATATCGAGGGCTTCATAAATGACACCAAATTGACCCATTAGAATGCGAGAGTATGTATCCAACGCATCGGCAACGACTTTCCAGGAAGGAGTATCTAAGCCGATACTGTATTTATACGGAGCATCCTTTTCCGGCAGTTCCCGTGCATGATGCAGCATATCTTCCAGTATTTCGCTGCACTTGTCGGAATAGCTTTTAACAGGAGCCGTTACGTTGATAGCCGTCAGAGTAGCACAAGCACTTGCAATGTCTGCCTCGCTTGCTCCATAAGCCTCTCCAACCTCTTTGCAGATAGAGGAAAAATCGTTGCTATAAAACGTTATCATGATGGTGAGAGCGTGCAGGATGAAAGAGTACTGCTTGCTCGTGAAATCAATGTACATACGGCAAAAATCCTTTCACTTTTTACCCTTTCATTATACCGCGATTCGCAATTTCTCACAACGGAAAGCGTTAAATGGTAACAGTTTATACACATTCTTTTGCAATTGACATTCTCCCCCGCCTAAGCCCAACGGCTATAGACGGGGTACTCTGCCTTCAAATTTCATAGATGAATTAGTGGCAAATGAAGGCACTTTTGCTTCCTGGACAATTTTGTTGCTTTGCTGTATGATTAAAGTACAACAATTAGGGCAATACAAAAATTGATAACGGCGAGGTACTGACAAGATGGACGCGACAATACAGACGGTTCTCCGGCTCCACGAGCAAGGTATACCTAGAAGAACCATTGCCAAACGTGCAGGCATCTCATTGCAGAAAGTGCGCAAAATACTGATTACGGCCGGGGCCTGGCCAGATGAAACATCAGAAAAAATCGGGAAGCTGCGTGCGAACGGTATGTCAGTTCCTGAAATTGCAGAAGAATTGGGTGTAAAAACCAATACTGTTTGGAGCTATTTGCCATACAGCAAAGGCATGTATAATCAAGAATATCCGACCATTAACGCCATTCGAGTCCGAAATTCGAAGCGAAAAGCAAAAGAAAAAGCCCTCACCTGCACGGATACCGCACAGAATGAGGGCAGTGGCGCTTGCTGAAGGATTCGAACCTTCGGACAGTCTCCCATCGTCGGTTTTCTGGACCGATTTCATCAACCACTCGAACAAGCAAGCAGATGGCGCAGAGGGTGAGATTCGAACTCACATGCCGCGATTTCCGCGACGGCAGCTTAGCAAGCTGCTGCCCTACCGTTAGGCGACCTCTGCATAATGCACCTTTTAACGTAGGTGCGACGTAGTGACCCCTGGCAGACTCGAACTGCCGACTCCAGCTTGAGAGGCTGGCGACTTGGACCAACTTGTCGAAGGGGCCTTATGGTGTGCCGGGCTGGATTCGAACCAGCGAACCGAAACGGAGCGGTTTTACAGACCGCCTGCTTTAACCTCTTGCATACCGACACATATGGTGCTCCCGGCTGGAATCGAACCAGCGACACGCGGTTCTTCAGACCGCTGCTCTACCAACTGAGCTACAGAAGCATGGTGACCCGTGTGGGTTTCGAACCCACAATAACCTCCGCCGTGAAAGGGCGGCAACTCTACCAATTCGTCCAACGGGCCATATATAGCCGCAATCCTGCGGCGAGGGTTTATGCGATGACAAGGATGTCATCTATCTTGGTATCCAGCATCGCTGCCAATATCACAAGGTTGTCGATGGTGGGGAGCGCTGTTCCAGCTTGCCATTTGGCAACTGCCTGCGTGGATACGCCGAGTGTATCTGCCACATCCTTTACCTTGATGCCTGCTGCCTTTCGCAGGGCCTTGATATTGGCACCTGTCTGCTGGATATCAATAGTAGGAACGTTCATTTTTCTTGCTGCCTTTCTGTATTGCAGGCAACAAAAAAGCTGCCTGCCGAAATCTCGACAAGCAGCTATGACATGCAGTTATCGCTTAGAAGACGCACCGCATCTGTACATGGTCTGTTTTTGCTTGTCGAGGAGTATGAGAAATAAAACTGCGTTCAAAGGACATGAACTCAGAATATTCGTAAATATACTCATACGACATGACATTAACAGTGTTGCACAGCATTTTGGGGTATCTCCTTTCGTTTCGTTCTGATATTATTATACCATGTTTTTGCACATCTGCAATCAACTTGTGGTTTAGTTTTTTGGTCTGTATACTCTCCAAAACAAAAAGCCGCCTCTTATGTGAGGACGGCTTTTCTTATTGTGGCAGGGGTAACACGACTCGAACATGCAACAAGCGGTTTTGGAGACCGCTGCTCTACCACTTGAGCTACACCCCTATATAGATACTCCAGCTGGGAGTCGAACCCAGAGTAAAACGGGACTTAAAGCCGCCGCGTTTGCCAGTTTCGCCACTGGAGCATATGGCGGGTTGTGCAGGATTCGAACCTGCGGCCCACGGATTAACGGTCTGTTGCTCTGCCAACTGAGCTAACAACCCATAAATGGCAGTTGTTGTACTGCCGGACATGGTACTCCCCGAGGGATTCGAACCCTCAAAACGGTGCGGTTTGAGCGCACTGTGTCTGCCAATTTCACCAGAGGAGCTTATGGCGGGCGTAGCAGGATTTGAACCTGCGACAAACGGATTAACGGTCCGCCGCTCTGCCTACTGAGCTATACACCCACAAAAGTGGCAGATAATGCTCTGCCGGGCATGGTGCGCTCGCGGGAAATCGAATCCCGAACACCCCGATTAAAAGTCGGGTACTCTACCGATTGAGTTACGAGCACTTGTCGCGCATCTTCCGTGCCTTGCTTATGGGAACACAGCTTTGAGGAATCTCACTTCCGATGCGCATGAAAGTGAGCGTTGGTCGAGAATGGTCGAGTCGAACAACCGTTGTCAGGGTCAAAGCCTGATGCCTTACCGTTTGGCGAATCCTCGAATATACATTATGTATAATAGCATACACTTTAATAAGCCTGGCTGGAATTCACTCCAGCGGCATTAGAGTGACCTGATTCTGATTTTCTGCATCAAAAAAGCACCCATCAGGCGTTGTGCGTCTGACAGGTGCTCATATCGTGCAGAGTATGGAAAACAACCGATACTTGGATGATTTTATTCAACCATCACTGCACTATGATTTGCACAAACAGACAACACAAAACAGCCGAAGAGATTCCAATTGCTCCACAGCTTTTGCAATTTATTCTGTTTGTTCATCATAGCAGCAAACATCGTGCAATTTTCCTTTCATCAAATTCAGCGTCTTAATTATACAATGTGTAAAAGACAAAGTCAAGGCTTTTCATAAAAATAATAGCAGGCCCATGCTCATTGTTTGACCGGTCTCCAAACAGCAATCTGCGCTATTGCATTCGAGAACGGTATGCCCTCACACGAACACAATTCGCTTAAAGCCTCAGCCATCCTGGACTCATAGTCAGCCAAAGCCAGGTCGATGGGCACCTTGATTTCAGCAGAACCATTCGTTGTTTCCAGAACGGGAGTCCTCGTGCTTTTCCTTTTGACGCTCCAGTTGTTTGCCAGCAAGTAGTCGTACAGTGCATACGGATTAACTGCGCTTATACCTTCTCTCGATGACAGTATCGTATATGCCCGCTTGTATTTTCTGGTTCTTTCCAAGTCCCTTTTAGTTGGAGTGTGAGGGAGTCTGGTTAAGTCCATATTGCTGCGCAGGTCCGAGAGCTTTACTTTGACAGCAATAGAATTTTGCTGAATATACCAAAGATATTCAGCATACGATATACCCTTGCTATGGGTCAACGTACTCACAGTGTCAGCAACCTCTTTTGGAAACCCCGTTCTGATGTCTTCTATTGTGACGGACGTATCTTCGACCGTATCATGCAGAAATGCCACAGCCTCGGCTATTGGGTCACCTTTTACGCCTTCTGCTACAACCGTAACGTGCGCTTTGAAGTAATCCTTCCCCGCCTTGTCTTTTTGCCCGGCATGAGCCTTAACAGCCCAAGCTCTGGCTTTGGCAACCATCTCAATGTCAGACTGTTTTGTCATGGCGTTTCCTCTTAATCTGCTTTTTCTCTAGTATACATAACACTATTCGATATAGCAATCTGTTGCCTTGTGTTGCTCACAAAAACAAAAAAGCCGGGAAGCCCCGGCAAGCATGGCGGCCAGAGTGGGATTCGAACCCACGGACGTTTGCGGCGTCGCTGGTTTTCAAGACCAGTTCCTTAAACCACTCGGACATCTGACCATAAAAGGATGGGGCGGGACCGAAATCCCGCCCCACAGCAAGGAGAAAAAACTATCGATTACCGTTAGTTAGAGGATGGCAAATTAGTGGATGCCCAGGGAAGCAGCATAAGCAGCTTCACGAGCGGCAACCTGTGCCTGCAAAGCAGCGATGGAAGCGGCATAAGCGGCTTCACGCTTTTCAGCAGCAGCCTGAGCTTCAGAGGTAGAAGCGTACTGGGGCTCGTTGCCAGCCAGAGTGCCAGCATAGCCCTTGACGCCATCAGCGCCCTTAACAGTCAGAACTTCATGACCACAATGGTCACAGACGTAAACGTTACCCTTGCGGGTCCAGTTGTGATAGCCACAGCTGGTGCAGACGGTGTACTCATTGCTCCAGGTGCCATTGGCAATAGCGGCGGCAATTTCACCGTGCTCAGAGACTTCAACGTTCTTGCGAGGAGCGGTCGGAGTAGTGGTGGTAGTACCGTTGCCCTTGTTGGAGCCGGTAGAAGTGTTGTCCTTACCGGTGTTGTCCTTATCGGGGGCCACTACGTCGCCCTTGTCATCGGGAGTGGTGGTGCCGCTGTCGCCGGTATTGTCGCCCTTGTTGTCGCCCTTATCGTCGGGGTTGGTGACATCGCCCTTGTCATCGCCCTTGTTGTCATCCTTGCCGTCATCGGGAGTGGATGCAGAAGTGGCTTTCAGGGTCAGGACATTGTCGTGGATGTCGTCGCCCAGGTAGTAGAACAGGCGGTCATGGTTCAGGCTCTTGCTGGATGCGGTGTAAGTATCACCGGAATCCGTGGTCCAGGCTTCAACGCTCTGACCATCAACGCTGCCGGGGAAAGTGGCGGTGTCAGTTTCGGTCAGCACAGTGTTGCCGTCAATCTGATAGTTGATGGTGATGGAACGCGGATTACCTTCGGCCGCATAGCAGGAAGTGATGCCGTCAGCGGTGAACCACTGGTCAACTGCATCGTACGGCAGAGTGTCGCCGGGATAGTAGTTGTAGGTGTAGCCGCCGTGGCCCTGCAGGGTAATCCAGTAACCGTAGTCATACTGGCTTGCCGGGAACGTCATAGAGCCGCCCGGAGCCAGGTCCTGGGAAGAACCGTTGCTGAAAGAGAAATGATAGGTGTCGCCGGTGGCTGCGAATGCTGCGACAGGCAGACAAGTTGCCATCATACCGGCTGCTGCAATCCCTGCGATTGCTTTGATGATTTTCTGATTACTCATGCTGTGTACTCCTTTGCTTTTTTGATTTTTTCGTCTATTTATCTGCATTTATTCAGATACCGGTTTGAAAGAAATCAGCCGCAGCTTTGCTGCGTTGCCCACCATCTGCCACGTGGAGGCTTTCTCATGGATGGTTGACGAAGCAGATATGTGCTTCGCCAGTGTCGCAACCGTCTTCGCCACTCGACACAATTTCGGTTTGAATTTATCCCCGTAAAATCGCATGTCCATGCTGCGCGGAGAGGATAAAATTCTTCGTGGTATGGTTTCGGAGTTCCGCGCCTGATTGGCCGTACTACACGCAATGCAGTACAATACCCCAGATACCTTTGGCGAAAGGAAGCGAAAGGGTGTCTGGATGGAGAAGGGAGATGGCCTCGAACCATCGATACCCTGCTTTGCGGCAGGTGCTTTATCCAGCTAAGCTATCCCTCCATGATGGCGGGTCAAGCCCGCCAAATAGCGTTACGCAAACTGGAAGTCGCCGTACTGAGTCACGGCGCGTTCCAGGCGCAGAGGAATGGTTTTTGTGCTCTTCTGAGTGATGTCTTCGCGTGCTACCTGAGCTTCACTCACGCCAGCCGCCTGCAGGACTTCATACAGATTGGAAGGACCAGTACCAGCATAACCACAGGTCAAGCCATTAACCTGAAGCGTGAAGCCGTGCAGATGCGGTGCCAAACCGGGAACGAAATCGAGTTCAACAATGACCTCGTCGCTCTTGTCGTTTACACGGTTGACAGCGATGGCGCGGACGTTCTGATTGCCAAACATTTCAATCAGCTTTTTTGCCGCTGCAGCGGTTTCAATGGTAGTCGTACCTTCAACATTGATAATTGCCTGTTCCATAGAATTCATCTCCTTCCTATTATCGCTTAATTTGGTGATGGGGCTTGATGGCAGGTTCGAACTGCCGACCTGCGCGTTACGAATGCGCTGCTCTACCAACTGAGCTAATCGAGCACGATAGGGTGTTTTATGCTGGTCACCCCTTGAGCGAGAAGCCAACTCGCATCCAGCACCATTCGGCAGCCACGCCGATAGATTCTGTATTGTACCCTCTTCACCGTTTTCCGGTCTTATTCGCGACTAACACCGGGACTTTCGAATACTTTCAGGCACAGCACCTGTTTGTCTATTATTTTTGAGGCTGTCTCATCGACATTCGGACTGCGGGCCACAAGTGGACCATGCTCACCAAGTTTAACGTCGTGGCGTACGGTGACTGCGACGTGTGGAGCAAGTAGCGGGGGTCGAACCCGCGTCTCCGCCTTGGAGGGGCGGAGTATTAGCCGTTATACGATACCTGCATAAGATTGCGGGTGAACCCTCACTTAGCCCCGCCATGACATCCGTTTAGTAGGTCGTCATCCCCGGATGTCATCTTCACACCACCTGACAATCTTGCGAACCTCATCGTTGACGATACGCGAGAATCCAAGAAAGCGCTTGGGTGTTGGTCAACTTCAAATTTTGAGCCCTGTCGTTGATTCCCTGTCAAATCGGGTTAACGGTTGTCGTTGGGCTGTGTGTGAGACTGCGGCGAAACTTACCAGTTGCCGTGCAGCAATCTCGCCTTTACGGCTGTGTCGCGTCTGGATGCGCCCCGACTTGACGGGGATGCTCGTACGTTTGCATGCTTCTAAGACATTCGTCAGCAGCCGCAAGAGCCGCTGTCCGCCACCCGCCACGAGGAGGCCGCCTTAATGGGTGGCATGCTGTCCGCCAGATGTTGTGTATAGCATCGTATCATGTGACTTCGATACATCCAACGGATAGCGTCTGGAGCTGGAAATCGGACTTGAACCGATGACCGACTGATTACAAATCAGTTGCTCTACCAGCTGAGCTAAACCAGCAAATACAAACATTAGCCAGATGCCCGGAACACGGAAACATCTGTTGCCCACCGTCCGCCGCGTGGAGGCTGTTTGCTTGGACGGCTGGCGCGGAGTTACCCGCGCCAAATGGGAAATAAAGAGGTATGAAAGGAAGGATATTACTATGAAACGGATGATTTTCACGCTTCACCTGTGTCAGCTCAAATGAAGCCATGCGACCAAGATTGGGGAAAGGAAAACCTTGATATCTCAGGAGCCGTTCCTCTTCCTGAGAACAATTGTATTATACCATATATGTGGTATCCGGTCAATGGAAAGACACAATATATAGTGTCTAAATTGTAAACAAACATTAAGATACCACTATATATAGTGGTTGGGGCTAACGTATCAAAAATGCCTTGTGGTTCCGGCAGATTGCAGAAAAGTCAGCAAATCTTTAGCCGAACCTACCATGGAAACCACAGCGCCACTTTTCGCGTACAGGTCGGCAATGGAATCTTCCTGCCCCTATGGTTAGTCCTTCCCAAGAAAACGCACCCACTGTGTATGCTTGATTGGCTTGCTGTCGAAAGCACAGTGCTCGTCATGATAATCCGGCATCAGTTTCCGCTGGAAACACCTCGTACACGCTGACATACAGCATCCCCGGCTTGTAGTCAGCGTACTCAACCAAGCGTTTTTGGTCGTATACTTTCACGTCAGAGTTATCGTCCGCTGTGAGCCAAAGATATTTCACATGTTCGGCATAGCGCGGGTCTTCGATACGATAGCTCTGCCCCTCTTTGATTTTCAAATGACGTGCATTTGCTTGGGCACGCGAAAACTCAACGAATGCGCCGTAGTCGCCAATCACGATTCGGTTATACCCGCTGGCAATGACCGTGCCGCTTCTGGTTTCGAGTTTGGTCGTATCGCCGGACATATTGCACCATTCCGGCAAAGTTTCTTCAAATTCTGCCCGCACATCCTTGAAAAAGGTACGTGGGATGGGCTTGTACTTGTATTCGTCGGCAAGCTGCTCTTGATATTTAAGCATCCGAGCGCCGGTTTCCGAGATTTTGTGCTTCATGATTAACTCATCCACTTCTTTTCCCACTGGTCGTACTCAGCGACTTCTCGTTTTACGGTTTTGCCGTCTTTCTTATATACAGTGATACGTTGTGCATAGTTCACCGTGTGCTTTTGTAGCTGTTGCAGAGCTTCTTCCTCTGAGCTTGTTTTTGTAACTCCGCGATAGGAACCACCAGAGCCTAAGATTTCGGGTTCGTACCAACCTGTCTCATAATGCACAGTCTGTTTGACTGCTTCATCCAGAACAACTTTCCCCTGCTCACCGTAGTCACCCGTATAGCTGCTTCGAATGATTCGTGCGGCACGGTCGTTCTCCTGCTCTTCGTAGGCTTTTACAATAAAATCGACGTAGGTTTTGAACTTCTGCTCGTCACCGTCTCGATGCGCTTCAATGAGTTTTCCAATCGTGACAACGTTGATTTGGTTCATGATTTTTTGTCCTCTCTTTCCATACTTTAATTATACTCTTCCGTCAGACTGAAGTGTGATTTTCTAACGATTGTTAGCGAAAAATTCATAATTTGAAAGGGCAAAAGCTGAACGTTGGAACGTCTGAATCAGGGTTCTCAACCTGGTATTTAATGACTCTTTTTTGCGCCCCTAAAGCCTTGTATGTCTGCTCAGCATTCACGCATAAGCCGTTGGCAAAGAAGAGAGTGGAACCATTGCGTTCACTGATATTTTCGGCAGAATACATTTTTGGCTTTCTGATTCCGGGGTCGAGATGGATTCCACCGCGCATCAGCTTTTCAGCATAGAACCAGACATCAACGCGGGAGAAAATGTAAAGCAGCTGCGTGGTTCTGAAATAATAGAGAATCTGGTCCGCACCACTCCTGTATACCCAGCCCGGGGTGTGCCATAAAGGGTCGATGCCATCCCGATACCGCCGCGCCACCCGTTGTTCGTTCAGAGCGTCAGGCACCATGGAGAAGTAGTCCACCGAGGTTTCCAGGTAGAAATTTCCGGTATTGTGACTGTCCACTTTCGCTTCCAGGCCAAAGGTCTTACCATTCTTCTTCCAGACAATGAAATCGGTATCTTTGTCTTGATATGATTTATCCTGAGTCACGTCATCGTAATGGCTAATGCCATGATTCACTTTGATAATCGGGTCGTTAAGGAATTTGCGAGCCAAGTCTTCTCCGAATTTTCCCTCATCAAGCTGCTTTGACATCTTAAACTGACGAGGGCTTTCTTCCCAGGCTATCATACTTTTACACGGCATCTGCCGAATTTTTAGGCAGCTGCGATACGATATGTGCAACGATACGTTCTGTACAGGCATTGACAACGGCGCTGGCCGTCCGCTGTTCACGCAGCGAATGGCAGAGTTCGTCGAGTTCGGATTCCGTGAAGGGATAGTCTGCCGAAGCAAGGAACTTCTTGCACAGTTCTTTCATGTCATCGTCGCCTAAAGGCTTGACGCGGTGTTTGAAAGTGAATCGGCGAATGAGGGCTTCGTCAAGGTTATCGACGCGGTTTGTAGTGCCAATGAGAATGACGTCATTCGGGAGCCGGTCAAGTTCCTGCATCAATGCGATGGTGACGCGGCTCATTTCAGCGACATCATCGCGGCTGCCACGGCACATTCCGATGGCATCAATTTCATCAACACAAAGAACACAAGGCGTGCGCTTTGCGTAATCGAACACTCTGCCGATGTTCTGCTGTGTCCGGCCAAGAGCAGAATTGACAAGGCCAGAAAATTTCAGGAAAACAAACGGTAAATTCGCCTTGTGTGCAATGTAGCGGGCCAATTCAGTCTTACCAACACCAGGAAGGCCCGTCAAAAGCAAAGAGCAAGTATAGTGGATGCCAAGCTCCTTGATGGCTAAAGCTGCTTTTCTGGTGGCCAAGAGCTTGTTGATGACTGTTTCTTCCTCCTCGCGGAGCAGGAACCGGCTTTCCGGGAAATTTGTAGCGTCCTCCGCAATCAAGAGACTTTCCAGGTTGGCAGGCAGCTGAATGAGTTCCGGTTTCAAAAGATTCAGCTTTTTGAGTTCAGCCTCCTTAAACCGGGCATCTTTTTCAGGGACATTCTTTTCAAGCATGATTCGGCACTGAGTCTGTGCATTTCGGATGTCGCCATCCACCACAAATCGAATCAAATTCCGTACGTCATCGGTCATTGTTATTTTCCTCCAAAAAAGAAAAGGCCGCCAAATGGCAGCCTGTTAATGTGATGCAATATTCTGATTTTTGTTTCTACTGCAAATAGTGTTTACCGTCGAAACAGAGAGATTATATTCAGTGGCAAGCGCCTGCACCTTCTCGCCTTCCCTGTGGCGTTTAGCAATCAGTGCATTACGTTCCGTGTTTTTTCGCGGACGGCCGCGTTTCTGTAAAATTCCAGCTCTGACATTTTCCTGATGAAACGTTTCATAAATCGCCGTTTTAGAGATTCCGTATTCTTTGGCAATAGTGCTGACCGAGACCCCTCTTTCGATTTTGCTTCGAATATCGGAATTCCTTTGATTGGTCTTGTCTTTCAGCGCCTTGTGATAGTATTCCTGACAGGTTTTTCCAATTTGGCGCATGTCCTTGTAAAGAGTGGATTTTGAAATACCGTATTTCTCACAGATGTCTTTTGAGGACGTTCCTGCCTCATAATCCGCAAGAATCGCCTTGCGCCTTTCATCCAACTTTTTGGAATTTGTATGTAAATGCCCTGCAAGGACGGTACGGACACTGCTTCGAGACAAAAAGTATTTTTTGGCGATTTCCTTATCAGTCATTCCGGCTTTCGCATCTTCCAACATAGCCGCATTGCGAACTTTCGTGGCAGCAGACTGCTTTTTCTTGTTCTTCTTAATCGTAGCTTGAGCGTATTCGGAAACAGTATAGTAGCACTGCTGATAGGTCACGCCATGCTTCTTTGCGATTTCAGCAACCGTCATCCCGGCTTTCGCATCTTGAATCATAGCTTCGTTGAGAGGTGCTCTTTTTGCTTTCTTTGCAAGATTCTTTTCTTTTGCTAGGTCTCTCACCATGGCATAGCAATAAGAGCTTGAAAAATACGTTTCCTTGGCGATTTCCTTGACAGTTTTGCCAGAAAGATACATTTCCCGAACCTTTTCGCGGTCTTCTTTGACCTGCTGCTTCGCAACATCTTTCTTTGATGCAGCCATGCAATTATTCCTCACTTTGACAACTTTTACTTTTCCCTGGGCCTGGACTATACCGCTTCATGGCGCGATATACGCTTCCCTTTTTGAGCCCGTATTCTTCCGCAAGCTCTTTGACAGAAACGCCGTTTTTGTATTTCCTGACCATCTCGGCGTTTCTTTTCTTGCCAGTCTCGATACGGTTTTGGCTGTGGATTTGTCGGCCATTCTTTCCGTGCGTATGAAGAATTCGATAAAAGAGCGTTCCACTGATGCCGTATTTTTCCTGGAGCTCCGGAGATTTTGCGCCCATCTCATATTCATGAATCATCTGGGTTTGCCAGGCTTTCTTCTTTGCTTTTCTCTGCCGGGACTGTTCCTCATAGAAGTCTTTCAAGCTGTATCGGACCGTGGAAACGCAGATTTGATACTTTTCGGCCAGCTGTTCCTGGGACATACCGTTCTTGGCATCCTCCAGCATCTTTTCATTTCGTGCTCTGACTTTGTCATGAGTTAGACACACGTGGGTAATCTTGTTAATCGGCATTTTCGCTATTCTCCTTAGCTCTGGCTTTTACGTTATACTGGTAAATCCCATTTTGATGAAGGATAAGGTAACCTAGTGAAGGGCTGATATTTACCTCCCTGCTCAACTCGATAATCGATTTTCGAGGATTTTTCTTGTAAGCATCAAGAAAAGTTTGGTTCCGCATCTTTTTCTCTTTTTTGAGAGCCGTTTCAATATGATTGTATTTTTGGCTTTCGTACTCTCCGCTCGAATGCAAGATTGCATAAATACGCTGCATGGAAATGCCGTACATCTTGCCCAATTCTCTGGCCGTCATACCGCCTTTATACTGTTTAACAATTTGCTCATTTCGAGTGGTAAGTCTCTTCCTCTTTTTTTCAAAATAACGAGGCGGCTCCTGCGTACCTTTTAGAATCTTGTAGCACATCGTTTCTGAAAGATTATATTCCCTCGCGATTTCTAAAATCGGCTTTCCATTTTTGTAATCTTCGATGATGCTTTTATTGCGGTTCATGCGTTCTTCTTTGTTTGACATAAAGCCTCCGATAAAAAGAAAGAGCAGGTTCAAAACTGAGCCCGCCCTAGCCTTTCGGTCGGATTTTGCCCGACCAACGATGTTTTTTGATGCCTTTCGTTCTATATTTTGTATTATATGCAATTCGCACAGATACACAATGTTTTTCTTTCTGGTAATTTATGGTAAGTATTGTGCAAAAAATAAGACCACTACCCTTTTCGGGGCAGTGGTCTCGATTGCTATTGCTTTTGAAAATCAATCCAGTAGTTTTCCGGCCTTGTATGAGTGGTACAAATAGCTCGGATTACAATAGTAAGTTGCAGTATTAAAATCTGAGATGTCATCGCTAATGAACGAGGAAAATACATCAATTACATCCTGGACACCAGGAGTGCTAGTACAGTCAAAGATGATGCGCTGGTACACTTTTCCGATATCTGTATAAGATGGAACCTTGTAGTGGCAGTTAGACACCGTATCATACGTTCCTTCCGGCACAGGAAAAAGCTCACAAATTTCATCGGCAGATTGCTCAAAGCTCTGGCAGTGAAACACATCCGCTGAGTCGAGAATTGCCTTGACTCCGTTTGTGCCAAGAGCAGAAACCACATCCTTGCGATGATTCTTCGTAACGCGGCCGATATATTCAATCAGGCTGCAGGTATAAAAGACATCGTTTTTGCTGTAGGTTGCAGTTTCAGTCATACTTCAATCGCCTCCTTAAAAGAGAGACATTTCAAAGCGACTTCCGTGTGAAAGCTGATTTGATGCGTGGGATGCTTGAATTTTGCCAACGCCCAAAAAGCTTCACGGCTAATATCACCGCTTAGAAAGTCGTTGACGTAGTTCCAAATGGTGTCATCCGCCATGGGTCCTTCCACAATATCATAGTCATGATGTTTGCCCGAGCGACATATAGCAATAAAATCAAGCCACTCATCACTCATTTCGGGGAATTTCTTAATATTTAGCATGGGAGATTCTGTATATTCAAACACGTTGACAATACCACGAGACCTGCCTTTTTTTGACCAGCGAGCGGCTTGTTCGTAGTTGTTAGTGCAATAGAATCCCCATGAAAAATCTTTGGCGTACCTTGTTTTTCTGACCTCAGGGTTGCGGACTATTACATCGCTGCCATGATACAGAACCATTATTATCACTTCCTTGCATATATTATACTTGTTTTTATGTGTCAACACAATCATTTCGTATGATTTTGGTTCCTACGCTTTTTGCTGAAAGAACCCGAATCAAAGTTTCGTTCTAGGAGTATTAGTTGTTCGATTCCCCCGGCAGCCACTGCTGCGGATAAGCTCGAAGCAGGTTCTTTGGTACGCAGTCGTTCAGAGCGGAGTGTTCAGCAAGCGCCATATCAATGATGTAGTAATCATTGCCGTTGCGCATTACATCGACGCTCCACTGCCCTGTCAACTCAATGCGAGGAATAACCTTCTTCAGCTCAGCCAGAACAGTTTGAACGCTTTCGTGGTAACGCTGGTTCAGAATGTCTTCATGCATCTTGTAGACAACATAATCATGGCGTTCCTGTGGGCTGCTGACTTTTTTGAATTCGTTCTTCATAACATCGCTGCGCCAATAAGGACTTGCGCCAAGGATTTCCTTTGTATCAAAATCCACAAACACGCGATATTCAGTGTGCAGCGGCAAACCGTTGTAGATGGTGGGGTTATTTTCTTTGTCCTTGATGTATTCTCTGACGACCCACTCGTTCGTGGTGTTCGCGCCGTAGAAGCAGCGATTGTTCAGAGGGGATGCCATCGAGCATGTCAGATGATTCAAAAACAAGAAATACTCGCCCATCTCATTGATTTCCTTCGGGTTATGGATATGAGCGTTGCGGAATTCGTATTTGGAAGAATACGTGCCCGTTTTGATAAAATAGTCTTCGTATCCATCAAGATGGAAGACTTTCTGGCAATAACGGTTCACGATTTCCTTTGTAACGGGATTCAACGTCTCGAAACCAAGGCGGGTAAGCTGCAGCATGGTGATAGGTACGCGAAGAATTTTTGTGTCCGGAACCTTGAAAAATGCGCTGCCGTACAATCCCTCTACCAGAGGAGGAAACCAGAAGCCCATAGAGTTGGGGTTCATCTCAAGCATCTGATAAGTGAAGTCATCAAGGTCGAGGATGTCAAGACCTTGACGGAACATGTTGTAGTAGAACATTTTTGTGCTGTCGTTCTTTGCATTCTTGTAGCCTGCGTAGTTTTGAAGCAATTCCTTGTACGACGGCTCAGAAATGTCAATCTTCATCAACTTTCCGGTGAGCTGCGGACGGAGTTCTTCGGGGTAGCGTTTCAACTCCTCGTTTGTAACCTCTGTCATAAAGTCGCGGTTGGCAGAGTATGTCACATAATAGCCACCGCGTTCCGCGTTGTAGATGTACAGACGCGTTTCAAGCACCAGTTCTGTGACGATGCGGTCAATGAGCGAATTGAGTTCCGGTGGGAAGTAGACCTTTTTGTCGAGAATTGCTTTGACTGTAGCTGTATCCCACTGGAGCATATTTTCATGCAGCTCTCCGCTTTCAAGAACCTGTGTCTTATAGACCTCATCAAAGGTTTTGAGGGCATCAGGGTCAGTTTTGAGCATTGCTGCAAGCTCCTCATAGGAAAACGGCTTATCTTTCTTATCGGTTAAGATGGCGCTGATTTGTTCAAACATGTCTTTTGTTTCAGTCATTTGTGGTCTCCTTTTCTAAAAAAGCTACCGTTTCTGTAGGAAAACAGTGGCAATGTATAAGTGATATGGTTTAGCTTGCAATGTACAACTCGCTGTTGGAAATGTTTTCCAGCCAGTTTTTGTTCATTACATTACCAAAACGATATTTCTTCTGCGACTTGTAGGACCAATCGCAGCCGGAAACGACATCACCGATGGCGTTCAAGTACAGCTCGCCGCTGTAAAAGTCGATATCGCCGGTTTTGTTGAATTCGTATTCGAGCTTGTCTACATGAGGTTCACGCTTCTTATAGATATTCGAATCGAGATTCTTAGCACGCCCTTCGTTCAGTAAATAAGCCAGATGGAAGTCCGTTACCTTATCGTTACGGTTATATTTCAAGCCACTAAGGATACTTTTACTTTCATACGGGATTACTTCGTGGAAGTTATCACTGCTGATGCAAAGGCCGCACATATAGTCATCTTTTTCATCGCAGTAGGCCCACCACTCCAGACTCGCCATAGCAAGGTCAGCCATCTTATCGACAGCTTTTCCGTTAGTGACCATGTAAAAGCTTCCAACGGCGATACCGCGCTCTTTGACAGCTTTCAAGGTGTATCGAATTGCCGGTATATTCAGAGAGATTTCCCCACCGGTAAAGGTAAGAGAGCTGATATAAGCTCCCTTCTCAAAGCTGTCGAGAAAAGCATCGATGTACTTCTCCTGAATATCGATGCTTTCGGCATCTCCGCGCAGGCAGTGCGCACAGCACATATTGCACCGGCGCGTAACTTCTATGAATACGTTGTTTGCGCCATAAATACGCATTTTTTTCATAATTATGGAGCAGGACACCCCATCTATAGCCGTAAGGCTTAGGTGGGGAGGAATGCGTTTCTTAGAAAAGACTAAGATACAGCATTTCCTGCTTACCTCCTTTCAACATTTAAATGATTTGTATCCATGCTCCCGCATGGCAAACAACTTGAACTTTGGAAATTGCTACGGACTTACTTTTCCCATTAGCAGGAATCAAAAGTCTTGTGCCTTTGTTATGGCACCCGCTTGTAATGTATGTTTTACTTTCGAGACGCACAGTGTCGTATGGCTGAATTGCATAGCGTTGTCTTCTTATAGAGCGACGCCCCTTCGACACCTTTTTGCTGCGGTACTTGTGCAGGTCTTCAGAATCCTTTTTGTGATTACGGCTAATTCTGCCGTTAAAAAGTTCTTTACCTTTTGCTTTGTTACCGGTGCGAGCGTCAATATAAGTGGCATCATAGAACTTTTCCAGCACACGATTGTTTCTGCGTCGTTTTTGGTAATGCCTAAACACGCAACGATGTACCGGATGATAATCTCCCATTGCATACGCATCATTGCTGTGGGTTTTCTCTATGCCAAGAATGATTCGCTTTTCCTTTGTCATCGCACCATAAGTGATGGTCACAAATTCCTTACCGTATGTGGCGTGCAGTGCATCTACTATCTGCCAGCGAACAGCGTTCATAAACGCTGCACCTGAAAGATTGGCAAATTCTTTATCTTCGCCAAAACCGAAGAGCTTGCCACCTTTTTGATGATTTGCTGGCGTGTGGCATTTTTCACACGCTGTAACCAACTCATCAAGCTGGTAGCCGTGTCTTCCTTTCCAGTAGAACATGTGGTGCATATGTAAAATGGCACCATCCGCGATTTTGCGTCCACAAACTTGGCAGGTGTAATTATCACGGTAGAACACTGCCTCACGCAAAGTTGCCAAGTTGTAGCGGGGACCTTTCTGGTAGTCTACACCTTCCGGTTTTGATTTGCCTTTCTGGATGGCTTGCAGCAACATTGTGTCAAAAGAACCAACTTCAACCGTTGCATGAGTAATCGGGATTACAGATACATACCGTTCGATAAGACGGATATTCAGCTGCTTCTTATGTTCCAGAGAAGGTGCAAGCCAACCTTCGCTGCGCTTGCGGTTATCGAAACGCGGTTTACGGTAACGCAGTCTGTTTCTGCGGGTACGGCGATACTTGCGGCAATCATCGTGATGTTCCTTCTCATCCTGCAATGTATCATACTGGGCAGACACATATTCGTGAGATTCGCTCTTCACACTGATGCCGATGTAGTTGTAGCCAACATCCTCGCAGATTTCAATAGGCTGCGTGTTTGTTTTACTGTCATACAGTAACTGGATAGTAAAGGGATGATGCTTAACGATTTTTGCTTTTCCGTCTTTCAAGAGTCGGCGTATCTTGCCAAGACGGAAGGTAGGCATTAAGCGTTCACCACTGTTGCTGAGAACACAAACGCAAGTGCTCATGCAAGATACTCCTTTCGTTAAATAGTAATGAAACTATAAGTCAGGGCTTGCGCCCTGTGGTCCACATCGCCAATGTTGTTGTACTGTTTTACCTTTCGGTATGATGTTTCCACGTCTCCTACCCTCAGAGATTTTTAACAAACATCCGCAGAGCTCACCACTTGTGGAGCATGAGTAAGGTGCCTATATTATTAGTACACAACGTAGTTTCCTGCCGCTGGAGCAGCAGACTTAGGCTAATCAACCGGGCTTACGGGTTGCCCCGCAAGCCCCGTCTATAACCGGCGAACCGGTTTAGGCGGGGTTGTTGACCCGTCTTGAGATAGTCCTTGACAGCACTGCGCAGGACGTTTTCCGGGTCATGGATTTGTTCCGGATTGTAGCTAAACTGAATCAGTGTGCATTCCGTTGCGGATAAGCCAATGACCTCATTGGCGACGATAGTGAATACTTCCATCGTAAGTTCCCTCCCCTCACGCGTTGACGATACCGCCGTGCTTGGCCAGAACCGCGTCTACGGTTTCTACGGGCACATACCCGTAGACCGTAGCCAGCGGTGCCTCGTCGTCTTCAGCAAACGGCAGAAACTCTTCGACCTCCTCAGACAAGTAGCTGAGTTCGACCTTAGAGTAATTGCCGTCCGACAGGTCTTCGTTCGGTATGCAGTAGTGCATGCTGCTTGCCTGAATCGACAGGTTGAAGCCGTCTGCACAGACTGCAATCGGCCGAAGCGCAGGGGTGCCGAAGATGGTTTTGGAAAAGGTCTTGCGGAGAAATTCGTTGGTATTGAAAATAGCCATAGTAATATGCTCCCTTTCTGTGTGTGAGATGTTTCTTAGATGTACTTTTCCCAGAAGCGCTCGAACTCTTCGTCCGGCATCTGGGCTTCGGTTTCATCCATCACGCGGTCGTAAGTATCGCTGGAAATGTCGGTCCCGACAAAATCAGCAACAGCCTCATGTCCGCGCTTCTGGATGGCATCCTTCAGGATAGCCCAACGACATTCGTGAATGGCATCATCCAGCGTTTTGTTGCCATCAGGCTGCCAATACTCGCCTGTCTGCTGAATTCTATAAAACTCATCCAGCGCATCATCAACATTGTTTTCGAGAAGAATATCGTCAATAAAATTGATAGGATAATCCTTGCCGTTGATTTTCACTTCTGCATAACTGAACGAGTCATCATCATCGGGGCTTGCGCAGCATTCGACAGCAAAAACTTCATGGGTTTTGCGGTTGGCTTTGCATGGCAGATTGAACATTGCACCGGAATCAAAGCAGGACTCAATGCAGGCATTGACCACATCGCTTACGGGAGACTCTGCAGCCTCCTGATATTCCGGCATGTGCCAGATGTCGATGCTTGCCTTGTTGGTATCCTCAATGTTGCGGACCTTCAAGACACGGACACCCTTCTTCTCCATGTGAATGACGGCACGGCACAGGTCCACACGGATTTCGTGCGAATCCATAATGGTGCCGCGGTCATCCTTAGGTAGGAAGATTTCGATAACTTTGTTGATATCGGGGGTTTCGGCGACGAAATAGACTTTGTCATCGTGAATTTTGAACATTGCATTACGCTCCTTCTTGTTCATACAAAAAGGGCGGGCTCCCTAAAAACAGGAAGTCCGCCCTTTAAGCGAAATTGTGAATGTACGAAAGGCATAAAACCCTTTCGATATGGAATGTTATCTATCGTACAATTTTTATTGTAGTCGGTTCGCACAAGCACGCAACTATGATTTGGGATTTGAACCGCAAAAACAAAATGAAAACAGGGCAACGGCCATTGCGGTCGCTGCCCTATTGTTTTGCGCTGCTGCATGAAAAAGCCGCCCACCAGAAGGTGAACGGCGCTATACAAAATTAAGTGATTATATTCAAACCACCAAATTTCGTAAATACCCCTTTAAGGTTTGCAAATCCCACACGCCGAATACCCTTCCTGGATGAGCTCATCGCGGGGCCCCATATAGTCGATTCGATTCTTTTGACTCATCGATTCGACTGCAGAGCAATCGGGTTTGTGAAACTTCATAGTGCTCGTGTTCAGAACGTATGTCTCGTCTATGACAAGTGAAGCTTTGTCCTGTTCATCCTTGGAATCTGCAGCACTACCGGCTTCAATCCGATTTTCATCATGATATTCACCGAAAGTGAAACTTACCTCTTTGCCATCCGAGGTGCAGTAAATATCACCCAGCAGGTCTGTGCGATAAACCTCGACACCTTTGTTTTGCAACTTGTCGAGTGTTTCCTGATGTGGATGACCGTAACTGTTCTCTGTGCCACAAGAAATCACAGCATATGTTGGATTTACCGCATCCAGAAAAGCCTCTGAGGTAGATGTACTTGAGCCATGATGCCCTACTTTCAGAACTGTTGACTGAATGTCTTGTCCCGATGCAAGTATCACGTTTTCCGCTTCCTGTTCCGCATCTCCGGTAAAGAGGAACGAGGTGTCTCCATAGACAATACGCAAAACAATCGAAGTATTGTTCGTGTCATCGGGAACAGAATTAACACCAACTATCGTGAATTCCGCTTCCCCCAGAGTGTAGGTTTCACCCACATCCGGTATCGTGATACCTCCGCCTTTTTGCTCCGCGTAGCTTGCAAAGTCCCGAAATGCTTTGCTGTCGTATTCTGTCACAGGGCATAGAGTCATGTCCGCAGTAACGGCTTCAAAAGCACCAGACAAGCCGCCGATGTGGTCTTCGTGCGCGTGGGTCCCAACCACATAATCCAGGTGCCCATCGGTTTCACGCTGCATAACAGAATATAAGAGGTTAGAATCATCTACATTACCGCCATCAATAAGCATTGAGTGGCCGTCGCAGGTAACAAGAGCGGAATCCGCCTGTCCTACGTCTAAAAAGTGAATCGTAAAGCTGCCGTCCACCGAACCGCCAGCCGTCTGTTCACTGCTTGCAGTGCTTTCTGAGACGACCCCGGTGCTGGATGGACTTTCCGAAATTATCGGACTCTGACCGCAGCCGGTGAAGCTGAGTGCAAAGAGCGCAGCGATGATTGCCGCCGTGCTCCGGAATAGATTGTTTTTGAGTTTCATACTTTTTCTCCTTTCAACAAAAAAAGCGGACCTATCCCGTGATGGGATAAGTCCGCTTAAAATACAGATTGTGAATCCTACTGATTTTTAGTATCTGTTCACATTTTATATTGTACGGCGTTCGTATATTTTGGCAAGCGCTATTTTTCCCCAAACTTGATGTCGATATATACAATCTCAAAGCACAACGCAGCACTCAAGACAAATCCGAGAACGATATACGACAGGTGAGTTAAGGACCAGCCGGGATTTGCGGTATACCAGTGCCAATATTTGATGTAGAGTGCAAGAGCCACAACCGGCAGGACCAGATACCAGATGATTTCCAGCACAATTTTGATGTCTTTTTGCATTTCACTCGCCTCGAAATTCGAGCGGAATCATGGTCCGGCGCTTCTGGTTTTCTGTATACCAGAAAGCACCAAGTCCGGCCAGGATAGCGAAAATGATGATTTTCAAAAACTTCTTCATTTATTTCTCCTTTTATGCTGCGGATGCAAAAATGTCACCGCAAGGGCAATTGGCAAACATATCGGTGCGCCAAGTGACGCGTAATGAAACTATAAGTCAGGGCTTGCGCCCTGTGGCCCACTTCGCCAATGTTATAATTGAGAGCCATTCATCCCACAGGCAAACCTGCAGGTTTTCTGGCTCTCAATTATAACCGGCGAACCGGTTTAGGCGGGGTTGTTGACTGTGTCGATGTGTGTTTGCTTATTGCACTTATAATTCTAAGCCGTTCGCATAGCTGGTCAACTGCCTCACCACCCAAAAATTTCTTTGTAAACAAAAAATAGCCCGCACAGAACCGAATCTGTACGGGCTATTATTAGTTATGGGGATGTTCGTGGCAGGGTTCAGGCGGCATACCATGCGGGTCAGGCTCGGGGAAGTGACCATGGTCCCCGATGATTTCCGAAGTACGGATGCCGTTCGCTTTCCGGCAAGCCTCGATGGTCTTAGAAAGCACTTCCTTGACATCGCGCGGGTTCTTGATACGACGGATATCAATTTCCGGTGTCATGGCATCCGTAGAGCAGAGATGGATGCTGCCGACACGGCAAAGGCGCTCATAGAAGTTCTGCTTGAACGCGATGTCCCGGACGCGGTACAGCTGAATTTCATCCTCGCGCAGGTTAAAGCAGCCACGCTGGATGATGAGTTTGGTCTCGGTCAGGGTGTATTTCGTGAAGGACAGCGGCAGAGAAAAGATGGTGTGGCGTTTGCGGTCGGTCCAGAGAATTTTCTCCTTGTCCAAATCGATGCCGAACTCGCCGTTTTTGAGGGTGGACATGGTATGGTTCCTTTCGTGATGGGATTTGTTTTGGTTGTTGGTACTAACTTAATAATGAGTATATTATACCATGCTGCGATGATTTTAGCAATCTATTACACTTATGCAATTATAAGTTTCGGATTTTGTAATTTTCATATTTATCTCCGGTATTTTATTTGAGTCTTCCTCTCAAACCTCTTTTTAACAATCCAAACGTAATCTCAAGAGGATTTATGACATCATCATAAATATAGACCGCCCTACGATGTGGAAAATCATTTGTTTCGCTGCAGACCATCATTACAAAATCCGGCTTTTTTTTATCATCGTAAGCTTCATCATCGCAAAAGCCGCAGCTGCCGCCAATCATAAATGTATCCATTTTACAGAAAGGATGAATGTCAACGAACCATTCCGTGCCATTTCTTCCAAAATCAGATGGAGCACCACGGCTTGTATCAAACGGATGTGCCGTTGTAATGCTTCTTAATGTTCTAAATCGAGCGATTACTTTCTTTTCCTCGTCATTTAGGTAATTCAAACAATCTTTTTCTAAGGTAGCTTGAAATAGATATCTAATTGCATTCAAGCACATACTTGTCTTCAAAATCAAGAGCAGTATATCGTCAGGTGTATAGGAATCTTTACGCAAAATTACTAATATATCACCGAGATAATAAACTAGCATCTGTTTTGCGGCGAAAATTTTGTTTTTTTCTTCACCCTTTTTGTTTGCTATACTGCAAATTTTGGCGGCTGCAGAATTTGTTAGGCAGAGTTTTCTTTCGATTTTTTTAACATCTCGCATGCTTTTCTCGCCTCTTACTCAACAGTCAAATTTAATGTTGCGAATAACGCAAAACGTATTTATTGTCTTCTTCACCCGCTCTTCCACCTTCCTCATATACTCTTCCATATACGCCCAATCGGGTTGGCCGGTCTTGTCCACAGGAAGCTTAATTGTGAGAGATTTTAGATTCTCGCCATTTAACAAATCTGTATAGCCAAATCCGTTTGCAGAACTACGAATAACTGAACAGATGAAAAGAGCGTTATTTCTGTTTAAGTGGCTGTTATACAAAATTGAAATTGATGCTCCTGAGCCACCTCTCCCGAGGAAATCCTCTTCTTGATAAAAAGATGAACCGTCCAATGGACTAACCGTTATACATCCACCCCGGTCAAGTAATTCATTAGGCAATGGCATCAATTTGTTAGCAACGCCATTGTTAAATGCTCCTGACGATACATAATTGATTTCGCCCTCGCAATATTTCTTTTCGCTTCTCGCCGCAGGGTGCTTGATGTCAAACAGCTCTCCTACCCGGAACTCTCCCCACTCCCTCGTATCCACCTTTTTCTTCTCCGCATCCTTCGCAGCCTGCAGCATGGTCAGCGACTCGGCGACTTTGGCTTCAAGGTTCGCCATGTAGGATTCCATATAAGCCCAATCGGGGGCACCGTCAGGGGTGGCGGGGAGTTTGATACTCATTTCGGGCAAAATCGAACTGGAAATCTGGTCAGAATATGTACTTTCACGCAAAGATGCTCTAATGGCTCCCACAAGAAATCGTCCTGTATATTTGTTCAGAGTAATTCCTTTCGGTTTTAAGCAATGCACTTTCATATCTAATGTCGCATCACCTTCTTGATAGAATACGGTTCCCAGAAAAGAAACGCTCACAAAATTGTTGAACACCCGATAATCAGCGATGTTTTTCCCACAATAATCATAAAAGCCAAAAATGCCGTTATTTGAGCCTGTTACCGTAATTCTAGGAGTCGCCCCATCTTCAAGTAAATCCTGTACGGGTACACTCGCGCCTGTCGGTACTTGAAGCTTATTTCCTTTCTTTTGGGTCTCAAATAAATCTTTGATTTGAAATTCCTTCCATTCGGAAGTATCAATCTTCCCCATTATTGTCCTCTCCCTTCTCCACCAGAATGTTCGTGCCTTTCTCAGTGCCAGTCACAGTCGAACCGTAAAGCACCTTCTGCAGCAGTTTGTCCCCGAACTCCTTGGCGTTGATGCCACGCTTGTACATCTCGTAGTCCATCACGGTCTTGATGAAATCTTCCTCGTACAATTCAAAGGGCTTCTCCGGCATCTGATAGGACAGATGTTCAGCCGGATTGATAAGCTGGCGGGTGTTGTAACGGTCATCGTTGTCATCCCGAATCGCCTTGACCCAGTAATCTTCCAGCGCAGGCCACTTATCATGCACATCCTGACGACCCTTGTTCTTGACCGTCTCCAGACCGTCATCAGCTACATAGTAGCCCTTGATGTTGCGCCCATTCTGAGGCTTGCCAGTCTCGAAGATGAAGATGGAAGTAGTGACGCCCAGACCAAAGAAAAGGTTTTCAGGCAGCTTGATGATGGTAGTCAGCGTGTGTCGTTCCAGCAACGCTTTCAGCTTGGATTCCTTCTCCATTTTCTTATCCGGGAGAATGAAGGCACACTTTGTACCGACAGGAACGCTATCCAAGACATTGGCAACGATTGTTGCACAACCATATCGTCTCTCGTAAGGCGGATTCATCAGGGCCTTCGTGATTTTCTGTTTCCGAATCCATTCAGTCGCCTCAGCCGAGGTGGCATCCATCTGTACAAGGTTGGTCTTACCGTCCTTGTGAATCATCATGTTGGCACAGGCCAGAGCGTAGACTTTCCGGTACATCTCGATACCAAACAACTGCTCAGACTTAATTTGCTTTGCCTTGCTGGTGTTGCTGCCGCCTGCCTCACGAATCATATTGCACATACTCTTTACGAGGAAGGTGCCAGAACCACAGGTGGCATCCAGAACCCGGTCATTCATATTCACATCAATGAGTCGGTACATAAAGGATGCAATATGGTCAGGGGTAAACACCTGTCCCGCCTGAGCCTTGCCACGGTAGCGGTTGAATTCATTGAAGAAGATTGCCATGACATCCTCACCATTCCAGTTATCGGAATTGACGAGGTCGGCAATCTGGCAGACATTGTCGATGAAATCGTTGATGGCTTCCTGATTCTCCGTAATAGACATACGGACAGAGGCATACTCCTCCAAGAGTACATCCAGCTTGCTATTCTGCTTCTTATCATCTTCCAGAGCCTTAGACAGGGCACTGTAAATCCAGTTATGGAAGGTGCTGTAATCCATGTCTTTCAGTTTCTGAAGACCGTTCTGAGGGTTGTAGCGCTGGGCGACAAGGGCACAAGCCGTGAAAATCATCCGGTCCTGCAGGTCCGTCATACCGAACTTGAAATGCAGGCTGTTGTTGATTTTCTGCGTGATTTCGAAGATGTAGTTGTTATCGAGTTTCTGGCTCGTACACAGGCGGATATAGTAGTCCTTGTTTTCCAAGTGCTTGGACGCATCAGACAGCTCGATTTTGTTTCTGAATACGCGGATAGCACTGCCGCTATAAAGAATACCGATGGTCTTGGAGTATTTCTTGGCAACAACATCGATATTCTTGAACAGTTCCTTGACATGCTTTTCCTTGGAAACACCTTCTGCTTCTGATTTCGTCTCCAGAATGATGGCGGGTTTGCTGGCGTCATCCGGCAGATACCAGCCATCCGGCTTATCATTACAGCCACGGAATCCCAACTGATTGAAGGTAGTGATTTGCCCAGTCCCCTGCTGCACTCCATCTTCGGTCTTATCAAAGCCAAGAACCAGCTTGGCACTGTCACGAACCTCGTCCTCTGTACGCATTCCCTTACTCATAGTATCCTCCCAAAAACAAAACCCCCGATGCCGTAACATCGGAGGTGTAAAAATCAATTATTTATCGTTAAGAATATCCAGCAACTCATCGAGGATGCCGATATAGTTGTCGTCATTGATATACTGGATGGTGTTAATCATGGCCGTTTTCAGTGCATTGATAGGTTCTCCGCGCATCGAGCCGGAAGTATCGACAACGAACAAAGCTATTTCTTAGTCTGTGCGGGTGTATCCGTGGTCAGCTAACCATTTATGTACTTCATTCGTGACGTCCAATGTATCGATGGAATAGCTGTTAACTCCCAGTTTGCCATTGGAAAGATTCATGCCGATATTATAAATGAGCTTGTGGCCTTTCATTTTGCCGATGGTCGTTGTGCTTCCTGCGGCGAATGTTTTGACTCCGACGCCGAGCTCCGAGTTATTCTCGTAGTCCAGCTCTTTGTAAGTAAAATTGTCTTGTACAAGAATCAGTTTTTTGAAAATCTGATGACTCTGCAAGATGCCATTATGAATGGAAAGGCAGTTTTGCCAATCGGCTTCAAAATCAATCCAGTTCCCGAATGTGGAAGCTGTCAATGGAGCATTAGGACTCTGGTTGATAGTTGTTGCCTCTTGAAGCAGCAGTTTCTTAGGTGTTTTGTATTCCGCTACCGGATAGTTAATTTCACCCTTGCACAGTATTTCCGCAAATGCTTTGACGGCAAGCTTACCAAAGATAACGCAGAAACATCCGCAGAAACCAAAAAATGCGCCAAGCAGATAGAATACAAGTGTTGCTGTATGGATGCTTTCGGGGTCGTATCTCTGCGCTGATGCCTCCGAGATAGCAAGGCCAATTGGAATCAGCAGCAAGATAATGCCGAAAATTATAAAGGCGATTCCCGTTGTTACCCACATCCGACCCGTACCTGCCGGGGTCGCATATTTCAGTGCTCTTTTCCGTTCTTTCTCAGACGGAATCATCTTATCCTTTTTGGCTGCCATGATTTCCTCCTCCTTTTAATCGTGAAATCTGTTGTTGATTTTCTGAATCAGCCAAAGCTGAGCTGCTCCGAATCGGTCGAGAAGAAAGCCGCCTTTTTCTTTGCCTGCTCTTTTGCACTCTTACTCATCGGTTTCTTCGTGCCGTCCAGATGATGCTTGCTCTTGTACGAATAGCCTTTCCAGGCAGCCTGATAGGAAAGGTAGCCATATCCGTTAGCATTGTCCAGGACCTTATCAGTTGCGGCCTCGACCACAACATAACGGGGCTGGTTGGGCTTTGAGAGTTCATCGCTTTTCACGACACGATAGCTCTTCTTCTCATCTGCGCAGTACTTGGAAAACGGTAATGCGGATTCCTTTTTGGGCTTGGATTTTGCCTTGGCGCTTTCGATGCTTCCCTCAACGGAATCCACCAGTTCAGAGTCAAAAAACGCCTCATCAAGCGGTACATTGGAGCTGTTCTGCTTCTTTGCTTCTTCAATTTTCTGATACATGGCATCTTCGACACGGCGCATCTTCCAGACCTTGATGAGGACCTTTTCCGGGAACATGATGGTCAGTCCCTTTTCGGCCAGCATCTTTCGGACAGCGGGAGCAGCAAAAGACTTATACTTTGCATACGGTCCTTCCTTGTGCTGTTCGATTTCATGGCTTACTTGCGTCATGTATTCCTCAAACGCCTTGTTCTGGTCGAGCCAGAATTCGACTTCGGAATAAGGAGAATCATGGTCCACGATTTTCTGGAGTTCACAACTCTTTGCATAAGCAAGGCAAGCATCTTTTACATCGGCAAAGCCCATCCCGAAATTATCGTTCAGGGTGTCTCGACGTGCTCCGTCCATCACAAAATAGCGGCTTCCTTGCTTGATGATGGCAATACCGTCGCCGGAAGTGATAGTGGTGGGCTCTTCCGTATATCCGTCGTCAGTCCATCGGTCGATAATCGACGCGGTATCCTGTACAAAGCCTTTTCGGCAGGTGTAATAATCCGCGCCGTTGTAAGCTCGTTTCGTGATGCACTTGAGGATTGCGTCAATCAGAGCGTCCTTATCCTTGATTTTTACGCTGTACATCAGGTTACTTTTCACGTTCCAGACGACGCCATATGGAAGACCCAGCGCAATCATAGAACACGCACACTGCAGAAAATGCTTGTGTGCCAGACTGCTGATGAACTTGATGCAGTAGACGGTGTTGTTCTTTACGACGTCCGCAAGGCCCGAAGTATAAATCACTTTATGGTCATTAGTATGGATGTCGATATCTCCGCGTGCCTGAACATACTCATCGGAAGTGAACACGGTGCCAAGCCGCATACTGAGCGACATTTTGGCTTTTGCGTTCACAAAAGGAGGCTTGACCTGTTTTACATACCGGCACTGATTCGTTTCAAGCGCCGTAAGCAGCAGAACCTTATCCTCGACCGTTGCGCCTTTCTTGATTTTCAAATACTGCATGTCCTTGTGTAGGTCCATGTAATAAGCGAGTGCGTCATCGATATCATAGGAATTAAAGAAGCCTGCCTGCATGTAGATACTGATACAGGGGGATAAATCAATCATTGCGTCTGCTGTCTGTACATCGATGGTCGTATTGTCATCGCGTTCAATCGGTGTAACTTCCAGCAGCTTATAGCAAGCATCCACATCTTCGATGAATTTGTGGTCGAACATCTCGGAGAACGAAAACGGATGCCGGAACACGCAATTCATTCCAGTCGGAGTCATCAGGGATTTATCGCTCAACGGATGGTCATAGTTCACGAAGATAATCCGCTGCTTTCCTCGGCTTGCTGCGACACAAAACAGATTCCGAAGAATCTCATATCGTGACATCGGCTTGCTTGTGCGGGACGACCAGTATTCTTCAGTGAAATCGAACACGACACAGATAGGTCGCTCCATACCTTTACTGCCGTCAAATGTTGTGAAGATACCAACATCTGAGGAAGGTGCTACCGCCTTATCCCCGTCATTGTCCGCGATACTTGCATAGACGTGATGCTTGTCATAGAGGTTCCCCGGTCGATTCTCTAAGTCATTGAGCACCTTCGTCATGGCTCCAATTCGAGCACCCAGGCAAAGGACATTTTTGGGGTTCTGCTTATTCAGGAACTCTGTCACTTCATCGACCGACATCTGTTCCACGATACAGGAGCTATTTACGCCGTTGATGGTCTTGCCCCAGATATTGCCGAGTCGTTCTGCCAAGTCATGAGAAATACGGAAGCATTTCGTGAAAACCACCTGTTCATGGCGGCCGAGAAAATCCTGCATGAACTCCCAGACATCCAGCGCTGTATCATCGTAGATTTTCTGCTTCATATCGCCCACTGCGACGATTTGAAGGCCCGGATTCTTAGAACGGATATATTTGAGCAGTTCTGCAATTTCGTCATTGATATCCTGATACTCGTCAATGATAAGAGTATCAATCGGCGGAATCGGAATTTTCTTTTCCAATACCATGGCAAGCTGTTCGCCCTGTCCGCAATTCCGGATTCCCTTTTTGTTCAGCAGCAGGCTTGCAAATCCGTGATAGTTCTGGACCAAGACATTATGATTTTTGATTTTGTCTTTGGCGTCAAGTTTGAGTAATCGGTTATAGGTCAAGTACAGGATACGCCGTTCTGGAGGGTACGCATCACAGAGCACGTTGATGGTCGATGTCTTTCCGCTGCCAATGCAGGCGTCACACAATACGTTTTTTCCCGACAATGCCAAATGTACGAATTCCTGTTGTTCGCTTGACAAGTCGTTCAGCGTCATAGCTATATCTCCTAACAACAAAAATGCCCCGGCAGCATCCAATTCAGATGCCGTCAGGGCACAATTTTTATCTTATTAGGGTTATTATATCTGATTCGCACAGATGTGCAAGGTTTTTATCACGTTTTATTTTTGGCAAAAAAAGAACGTCCACCCGCGTTTGCAGATGGGCGCATAATCTTACGCGACCTCATGGGCCGCTTTGTAGCCTTTCTTACGGCAGTTGTGTTACCTGCAGCCGCTGCATTTCCGCACCATAGCAAAATATCGTTTCAATCATATGTGGCATAGTGCATCACTTTTGTAGTCCCGCAGGTTCTCACTTGCAACGTATTAACAAGAGGCAGACTATTGTGTTTTCAATCTTATACAGTTGTGTTGACCAGCAATTATTAGTTTTTGTCAAACGCTTTGACTGTTATAATTATACTCAGTCACCTTGACCTCATCAGGCAGCATTTCGCGGTGATAAGTCACCTCGTAATCCTCATAAGATGTAGGTGCATCATTAGGTTGCTTCAGTCGAGCCGCCAGTGCCCGCTCAATGGTGTCCCGATAAGCATTTCCCATCGGTTTGGTGTGCTCAACGACAATCAACTTACGCAGCGTTAGGGCTCTGCTGGAGCTCATATCTTCCTCGAACATATGCTGCAGCGCATCAATCAACAAATTAACGTCATCCATCGTAACACCGTTACGCTGTGCCATTGCACTGTTGATTTGAATGCTCATGTGATACAGCCCATATCTGATAATGCTTCGACGGCCTATCATGCGGTCTTTCGTCTTCTTTTCGACTCCATCGTCGCTTTCGTCGATACTGACGCCCTTCTTGGCGCCTTTATCTTCGCCTTTGCGTTCAGCATCGGAAGCAACGCAGCAGCGAGTAATCGTCATCGGGATGATTTCGATAGGGTCATAGGACATCGGCATAGATACCTGGCAGGCACCCTTGATGCGGCTGAGAAGGCTGCAGTTGGAATAACTCGTATTCACAAGCCCAAACATGCGAGTATCATAGTAGTACCGGCACAGCTCCTTATAAGCCTCCAGCTGTTGGTCATCGGGGATGCCTTTGGTTTTTTTGCCGATGATAGGCTCCAGGCACTCTTTAACGCTGCGCTCAATGGAAAAAGTATCGGGGCTGCAATATAGTGCATGGCTGTTCTTTTCCAGACCGTCAAACAAGACCTTGTCACGGATGTAGCTGCGAATCTTATATTTGATGCTTTCGGACGACATGTACCCGATTCCATCCTCAAACTGACGCGGGTTGTTGTCGTTGTCGGGGTCCCCATTGGGATTACAGTTCTGCGCATCAAACGCTAGAACAATGGTGATAGGATTCTTAACGAGTTCAGACATTGTTACTTCTCCTTTTGTGTTGCAACGGTTGCCGCAGTATCCGTATTATTAGTTTCAATTTTGGTGGCTTTCCGGTTTTTCTTCTCCTCGGCATCCTTGATGTTTGCGCTTCGCTGCTGATAGTATCCGACGAGATATTCACCTTTTTGCTTTTCGGATAGATGGTCGGGATAGTTGCCATCCAGCATATCGATAAGAGCCATAATTTTCTTGTCGCAGGAATTATAAAGACCTCTCATGCCATTCGCTTTAGCCTTGTTCTTCAAAAGAAGGAAACTCTTGTGAAGCTCCGGCATGGTTTTTGCCGGGTTCATCATAACTCGCTCAAAGAACCGTTTAGCGTAAGTGGTTTGGTTGTTGGAGTCAATCTTTCTCTGCGCACTTTCCATATGTGCGAAGATTCGTCCTGTGATATAAGCAGGGCTGGTGTTGTTTGGGTTGAGTCCCATCGTCATATTCTCTCCGTAATTGCGAATTAAGAACGCTTTTGTGATACCGGCCAAAGACGCCGTGATGCGATTTTCTTTGCCTTTCTTATTTTGCTGAAGCAAACGGCAGGACCGAAGCAGTGCCAGGGAAAGGACTTGCTCCGGATACTTTGTTCCGGAATAAATGCTGATACTCAGTTGTTTCCAAAGAGCGTTGTTGAAAGAACTCGTGCTTCCATCACTGTTTTTGGCGAAAAGTGAGTTGTAGATGTTGATGGCTCTTGCAAAATCTCGGCTGGTTCCATCCGCATCTCGGCAAGTCTGGCTTCGGTCAATTTCCATGTCAGTGTAATGCTTGGCAAAGTTTCCAAGCAGCTCGCCAAGCGTCATCTGCGTAAAGCTGGATGCAGAACATCCCTTATCATTCATATCAAGATTCCAGACGTTGACGACTAAGTTCTTTTCAATGTCCGAAAGAACCGTGATTCGTCCCTGATAGAGTTTTGTTTTTTCAAGGATTCTGATAGTGGTTTCAGAACCTGATTCATTTGCCTGAGAGATAGTTTTAGCTTTATCACTGCGGCAACAGCATAGGTCAATGACCGCGTCTTCCAGCTTTGTTGGCATATCATCCGACCAGATAATTTGATTCTTTGAATAAAGAGACTGTGAAGTGGCCGGAACCGGAAACCGATGTTTGGAGCCGAGCAAATCTGTAGCCGCTTCGTAAATCTTATGTTCATCTTGCATTGTGATGGGGATGGCGTTGCCCTGCTGACGTCCGAAATACTCGGTGTTTGCTTTGTTGTTGGACAAAAGAGTGTTTGTGACAGGGCCATTCTTTTTGTTTCCCCATGCCGTGATGGCTCGAAACAAGCGAGCCTTAAACCCGATATTGCCGCTTATCATGCTTCGAATCTTGATAGGTTCCGGCAACAGAGCAATTTCACCGCCCTTGAGTGTATCAATCGGCATTTCCCCATATTTATTGACAATCGCCGCATAGCTTTTGCGAAATGTCTCATCATCAAAAACTGGAACGCCATTGTAGAACAGGATAAAGGTTTTCTTTTCCTGGCCTTTCGCCTCCATTACGTCGCTGACACATTTATTGTCAAGCGCCTTTTCTGGGTCCCACGTTTCGTAGAACTTGTAGACGACATCTAAGGCTTTAGAATGTCCCAACAGGTCACGCAGCATAAAGACTGCGTCGCGCATCATAGTGTATCGAACAAGATTGCTCGCTTCACCGACTTTGCCGAGAAGATGTTCCGCATCATCACAGAACACATACGGAATCGGCAGCTTGCCAGACCGTGGCCTGCGTGTTGGCATCTCGAATTCCTCGCCTTTGTTCTTTTTATCGGATAAATCACCGAGAGCGAAAATCCTATCGATTTCTCCGTCATCGTTTAGTTCGACGGCATATTGAGCAAACTTGTGTGTCCAGCCGAAAGGCGTTGCATTTCCAGCTGCTGCCATCGCATCATAGTGCTTAACCAGCGCATTCAGAATATCCATAGCAGCGAAAATACTCCCCCTTCGTAAAATCGATGACACCATTCTCGATGCGAAGATGCCTGCAAACCAAATCCGGTTCAAATTTGTTCGTATAATCCGGTGTCAGAGGTATGTTGCACAAATCAGATGTGATGGGCAGCGTCGGAAGGATTTCAGCTTCCGTTACAGGATGGAAATACATGGGCGTTTCCATCACGCCAAGATACGGATATCCCATCCCACAGCTGTCGGAAGCGTACTCTAAGAAATTCCTGTACTGCACTGTGAGGTCGCTTTCTAAAGCCATGTTATCCATTCTTACGATTCGTACAACGACCGTGTAGCAAACATCCGTTAAGCATTCGCGGGAGCGCATTCCTTCGATGTTCTCAATATTTCGCAGCAGGATACGCGTCTTTTTTATAGGAGAGTGAATGTACACCGCCGTCGGAATCGCTTCCATACCGACATGTTTGTAGATGGAATCCATTGCGCCTTTCAGTGCCGAGTAAGTCGGAACATCATAGGTCGTTCCTTCCGAACGCATTCCCGGTATCGTGTAGGCTGCCAGCTTGCTGTTCACCTGTATGAAAATAGGCTCTGAATGAACCTCCTTGGCCTTTCTGTTCCGGTCTGCAAACCCCGCGAGCTCCAAAATTTCACTGTCTTTCTGCTCAATCATTTTACGTCTCCACTTGTCATCTATGTTGCCGGATGGTTGTTATTTGCTTTTATCTGTCTCTATCCTTGATTGTATGCGAATCGCACAAGTTGGCAAGTGTTTATTATAATTTTAATTGCTTGACTCCCCCTCCGGCAGAAAGATAGCATTACTTTATGATATATCGTTAAACATCAAGCCGCAGTCGGTGTACAGTTTCATGTCTCTAAGGCTGCAGATATTGACCTTGGCGTATGCTTTCGTTTTTAGAGGAAAAAAGAACCCCCATTACTCAAAAAAGTAATAGGAGTTCTTTATAATCTTACGCAGCCTCAAGGACTGCTATTTCAACCGGTAGCCGGTAACGGGTCGGCCGTCCTTTGTGACATTTCAATCTTGCACTATTTATATTTTTTACTGCATCGGCATCACCTTTGCTTCCGTTAACTACATTTTCATTATCTTCAATTCGCACGGTTTTGCAACAAAAATTGCTGCCCATATTCAAATGGACGAGCAGTATTTTGTTGCTGATAGCATGTCAATTACATGACGCGCCGCAAATATTCCTTGTTGATTTCAACTAGCAGTTCCTCAATCTTCCCAAAGTCGGGTTTCGCAGGAAGTGCAGTCTTCCTTGCATCATCCTGAAATCTCTTTTCAAGCGCATCAACAAACTCAAAGAATTCGGGTGCGTACGACCCGTCTTCACGCAGGTACTTGCCGTTGCGAATCGCCAACAGTTCCTCGCGTTCCTTGTCTCGGTGAGTGATAATCTCGCCTTTTTCCAGAATATCGAACGCCGTGTAGTACGACCGCACAATGTGCATCGCGTGTTTGTTGATGTGGGCAGCATCTTTTTGTGCTTTTGGATGCTGCGGCTGCTCATACTGGTCGATGGTCGTAGTCAGACTCTTTAGCAGCGACTTTAGAGAGGTGACTGGATAATCGTTCAAGCTGCCAGAAATCAGGAGCGGATGTTTGCCTTCTTCATCTGTATCCTCACTGATGGAAATTTCAAAAATGTCATCCTTGCCCCATCCGGTAATCGACCGTTCCAGGCTTCTCTTCTCGAATTTGTTCTTGAATGCTTCCGGCGAGGCCCCATTACGAAGGAGTCCCATCTGCAAACGTCTGAGCTGGTCGTTTGCAAAGCCGCCATAGCTGTAGGCAATGCGCCGAGTCAAGAACAGTTCCCTATTGTGAATCCTCCCACGACTGAAGTCATGGGCTTCCCGCCCCTTTTATGGGTGGCGGCGTTCTAACGAAAGATACGGTAATCCCTCAGCTCAGGCGTCCAGACGGAAGCCATCACCGCAAGAAAACTAATAACTCAGTTAGCATCTGTACATCTTACGCTGCCTGTGTACTGAGTTTTTTAAGCTCAGGATACAGAACTTTAAGCGTAGCAAGTGTAACTTGGATTCTACGCTCAACATCCGGAACATTAGCCGAAAGCTGAGACCTTACCATCGCTGGCAAGGGTTTTAGCAACTCTCTGACAAAGTAGCGAGCGCCAATATTGTAGCTCGCACTTAGGTCGCAGTTGTATTGTTTGCCGCTTGCAAACGTTGCAAGGGCACGATTGGTTTCATCACGCTTGAGAGCGCCGCTGCCATCAAAGGCAAGTTTGCTTGTCCCCCAAGCACAGATACGCGAAATCCGGATACCGCAGCGGTGCGCCTTGTGTTCCACATAATCTTGTATAGAATTACGCTTCCACATCGACAGCTTCTGTGCCTTACTGCCGCCGTGCTTTTTGCCTGTAAATGACAAATGTTCAAAAACAATCACATCTACAGAATAAAGCACAGCAAATTCAGTAATCGCAGCAGCAACCTTTTTCGCTATATCGTTATTCAAGGCTTTGGCGTAACGCCACATAGCTGCGGCGCTGTTGGAACCGTGCTCCCTTTGCTTACGCTTGATACGGTTAAGCACATGATACAGATGGTCTTTTTCACTCGGAAAATTGATAAATTTTCTTGTAAGGACAGTTCCATCGGCAGTCATGATGCTGCACACGGCGTCAGTATTGAGACCAAGGTCTACAGCGCAGATACGCCTGTCTTGAATTTCAGTTTCAGAGAGTTCTACCTTCTCCACGAAAGCGAAGCGAAGAAAATATTTTCCATACTTCTTTTCGAGGGAGGGCGCACTCTTTTCGCAATGTGACCAGTATTTCGTTATGTATTTGACATCGGTGGCACGTATTGCGATAGGAACCCAAACCCAATCGTTTTTACTGTACAGCTTTAAGTAGCACTGGTTGGGCTCGTTGCTTTCAGAAAACATAATGGTTTTATAGAAAGTTGGGAAACAGAATCTATCGCATTGGAGTTTTGGCTCATTGCCAACTTTGCCGTTTGCTTCCCAGTTCTTATGGCTACTGTAGTAGCTGCTTACAGAGCCGAGTGCTGCTTGAATAGCCGCTCTGCGCAGGTAACTAGGGAACTTATAAAACTTGGCATCGAAATCATATTTAGCAGTGCTGTATTTTGTAGTATGAATTAACTTCTCGGCAAAACTCTTTCGAGATTTGGCACCCTCTACTTTTTGAATAGAATCCCATTCTTTGTTAAAACAACCAATCAAGAAAGAAACGGCTTCGCGATAAATCTTTATAGTATTGTCGAACATTTTCTGCTTTTTGATTTCCACAGCATAGCTGGAAGTGATTTTCACTGCGAAGCCCCCTTTCATCAGTTTCTTGTTTTTTGAGATTCAATGTATTCTTGTACTTGTTTGCGCGTGTTATCACTGACGGTTGCAATAAAGTAGCTTGGGTTCCAAAGATGCCCGTCCCAAAGTTGCTTCTTCAAGTCCGGATTGGCGATAAAAATAGCTCTTGCACTGTTGCCTTTAAGCACTTTTATCATATCCGGGATAAAATGCTGCGGTGAACACTCCACCAACAGGTGAATATAGTCAGGCATGCATTCCATTTCTACAATATTGATTTTTATGGTTTCGGCGGTCTGCTGCAGAGACTCTTTTAGCGATTGTTCTGTTTCGTTTATCAAAACTGGTTTTCTGTACTTTGTACACCACACAATATGATATTGAATATTGTAGACATAACCTCTACCATATGACAGGTTATTATTGACGAACATTTGCATAATATCACCATAATTATTATACCATATGTGAGATTACAAATCAAGAGAAAAGCCGCCTAACTCATGACTGAAGTCACAAGCTTGCGGCGGCTGACTCGTCAAGCAGCATTTGGCCTTCCGGCGTCATGTTCACATATAGCTCCGGGTCATTGCCAAGAAGTTCGATAATGTTGGGATTACCCTGCGCAAGCAAGCTGACAAACTTGTTCACAGCGTAGATGACTGTATCTGTCCGGTTGTCAATGGCCTGCTCGAAGTGGTTAAACCCTAAGATTTCGGGTGAGCCTGCCATGCCACGTATATCGATATCGGAGCCTTCGACGTTGGTTCCGTAGGCATGACTGCCGCCAACCGTTAGGAATAAAATGTTGCTCCCCAAGTGTTTGTTAGTGCGCAGGAAATCGTATTCCTCGCGCTGGACGATTGCTTTTAGTTCTGCGTTTGTCATAGGCTTTTTCACTCACTTTACTGATGATGTTGTTGTTTCTTTACTAATATTATCCCACTATCGTACTTTTTCGCAACGGCAGGTGCCATTCGTTTACAATCTGTACATATTTGCATCCCTACAAAAAAGAAAGCCCCTTACCGATTTTCGGTAAGGGGCTTTCTGCTATTACTGTTGGAATTTCCAAATCTCAACATTCAGATTCCAGGCTTTTGCTGCATCGCTGATGATGTTCAGAACCGTGTCCCAGTCGCCTCCGGCAAGTCCGCAGCCTAAACCATATGGCAACCGGATAGTTACGTCCTGATACTTTTGAGCGCAGTCTCTAAAAAACGAGAACAGCGCAGCCGCCAGTGCAGCATAATTCGTCTGCCTTTCACCTCGGCTATAACCATTCTGCCCAAACAGATTCACGACATACAGCTTCGGTTCTACCAGAACCTCCTGATAAGTACCGAGCTTGTTGCCGTCGTTTTCATAGCAAAACTCCAGATAGCGCCGATATACCACCGGCCATTGGATGCAAATTTGCATGGAAAGTCCAGCTCCCATTACACCTTTACAATTCACTTGTTGGCAGATATATGTCGTCTTGTTCGTTGACAGTCGTGAAAAAATATTGCCATCGACAAAATTTACGCTCATCTCACTTACCACCTTTTCCAAGCTTCGAGGCATCCCCCGGATAAACCGCATAGCCCGTGCGATAATCAACGCTATCGTCTCGGTATACGAGCTCTACATTCGACATGCTGGTATAAAAAACCTTGTCTCGATAACGACTATCGTTGATTTCAAATTTTATGTTTTGGCCGTTGTCTACGATTTCGTAGTTCACGAGGGCAGATACAGTCCAGATGTTGTCGTAACGAAAATGAATGTAATTGTATTCCGGTTCCGTTTCAGCACTTTCCGGTGTGGCCAATATCTGGTTCGGGATATCTTCGAGTTCAGACATTGTGGTACTTGTCACAGTGCTGATTGCGTCCTCACAGCCAGCCAAAGGTAGAGCCAGGCAGCACAGCACCAGAGCAGTCCCAATAAATTTTTTCATAGTTGTTCCTCCGTCTGATTTTTATTGTATGCAGTTCGCACAAAAGAAAAAGCTACCCAATAGCCATAAGGCCACTGAGCAGCTTAGTGTGAATTCTATTGTGTGCATAGTATCTTTCGTACAGATTTGATTGTATGAGATTCGCACGCCGGGTCAAGACACATCGGCAGCTACGCATCCTGGCACCTACGGTTTCTGCGGACAAAAGGATGCAGCTACGCAAACAAAAAAGTCCTACCCGCATTTTACTGCAGGCTTGGTTTGCTTTTTGCTCTGTGGTGTTTAGCCCTCAATAACAAAGGTGTAGCTGTCTTCTTTCATCGCGACAAGGCCCTTGAACGTCTGGTACTCAGCTTCGTCCAGGAATGCCTTGATGGTCAGGCTAGCATCCTCATTATCCAGCCATTCGGGACGCATTCGGACAACGAGGTCGTGTAGCTCTCCGACAACATAGGCCATCAGGTCATGGTCGCCCAGAGCCTCGCCAATTGCTTCATCATCGCATTCGTCGGGAAAGCTGATGGATGCGGCAAGGCCGTCAAGTTCATCATCGTCTTTGGGGCGGATTACAGTGGCTTTGAGTTTCAAAATACTGGTGTTCATAGTGAAATTTCCTTTTTTGTGTGTTGTGCTTTATCTTTCGACATCTTTAATTGTATTTAATTTGCACGGATGCACAAGGCAAAACTGTGGTAAAGACAAGGCGCATAGAGCTTGTTCCGTCACCAAGCCGGAAAGCTCAAGAATCAATTGCTTTGCTCAAATATGTCATCTTGTGTGTTTTATTGTCATTTATTGTAAATTCATGCTTGCTTTTTGGCGTGAGATGTGCTATTATAATTACAGAAGATGACATTATTATACAGCAAATGACACATCTGAAAGGAGTACACCATGATTTCTATTAACCTCGCCACGCCCGTGATTTTCTATAAGCAGCTGCCCGGCATCGCTAAGAAGCTGGATGTGGATGCTGATTTTTTGAAAGGCTTTCTCACCAACGCCAGGTGTTATGTCGAGGATGCCGGAAAAGGTGAAGTGCTTGAGCTGGACAACTCGGCCGACACGATAACGAAAGTTGTCGCAGCCCATGAGAAGCGTTTTTATGGCGCGGAAGCCATTGTGGAATTCGCCAAGAGCAAAGGCGTGGATATTCCTGCACTGAACCATTTTGAACTTGGTGCAGATATCTCTGCCCATGCAACGGAAGACCAAGTTGCCAACATCACTGCATTGGCCGCACGAGTCGAGCGCCTCAATAATCGGTACAAGAGTCTTGCCCGGCTTGAAGCCCCGGACGTCATCCTGATGAACGAAGCAAGGATGGTGCGTGAGGCAGTAGAGCAGCTGGAAGATAACAGCGGTATTTACTCCCCGGCTCTTGACCAGAACGGGGTTGCCTATCAATCCTTGAAGGATATTGGGTATTCTCTTGTCACCGGTTGGGACAAGTCGGTACTTGAAAAGAACAGCAATAAGGATACGGAGGCCACCTTTCCCAAAGAGCCCGACTTTCAAAGGCTGGCATCGCTGGTCAAAAAAGCCATTGGAACCCGCACACAGGGCAAGTTTGCGTTTCAAGCGGGGCTGACTCGTGGATATATCAGTAACCTTGCGAACGGCAACGCGAAAGCTCAGCCGACCGAGAATACCATCAAGAAAATTGCAAGCGCAACGGATGCTGTCACGGAGAACGAGCTTCGTATCGCCTGTGGGTATAAGCCCTTGCCTGACGACGGGAAAGACAAGCTCTCTATGCAGCGTGCAAGCATGTCTGATGACGCATGGCAGAAAGACAACGTGGATGCATTCCTCTCTTTTCTGAATGAAACGATTCCAATGTCCACTCCTCTTTCGTCCACTGAAATTCTTCAAGCTCTTTTCAAGGAAAAATACGGTGACAAGAACGACCAGATTCTGCTGGAAAAGGTCTCTGCCCCCGGCACCTATCGTGCGGAAGGTACGGCTGCTAATGTCATTCTACCCATTCGTCTATGTTGGTTCAGCTTCAAGCGGATGCTGATGCAGACCCTCTATGTGGGACTTATCGGGCATTACAGCAAAAACGATGAGCTGTACATTACCGGATACATTTCTTCTGTGAAAGAGCTGCATGACGCGGTTCCGGCGCTGCGAGGCGGCATTGATGCGGCCTATGACGCGAGTCTGCCGGAGGGAATCGACATCATGAAGTTCCCGGTATTTTACACGGCTTCCAATGTTCAGGAAGCGTACAAGCGGGTTCAGCAGAAAATCGCCTCCAAAATTGACGATTACTTTGCCAGCGAAGTGAAGGTTCGCGTTTCCGGCATCGGCTTTTATACCGATACCCTCTCGGATGAAAAGTTTGTGGAATTCATGCGCCTTCATAAAGCAGCGCTGACCGCTCCTTCTGCTCCTATCGAACTCCGGGACATCTATGAAAACGTTGTTGAACGTCACGGCCGCCCTGAGGATTTCCTTGTGGAAGACAGCGACTTTGACTGTAAGGCTTCCGTTATCGCCTATGCGATGAACAATGAGACGATTCTCTGTGCAGGGCAGGACATCTTTGACGGGATGCTGAGCAGCAAAGAAACCGATGCAGAAAATTGCTCTTGCGTTTCTGTCTCTGACAAAGAGTTTGCCCGTCTGCATTCCAAGTTTGGCCTCAAGAAAGAGGACGTTCTGGAAACTATCAAGGCATACGCGCAGGAGCTCGGTCTGGAGTACGGCCCCGTCAACTACTTCATGATGTGTGACCCGAAATACGCAAATGACCTGGGTGAAATCGTGCAATGAATCATTCTGAATGCGGCAAGATGATTTGCTGCCCTATCGGTTGATACAAACAAAAAAAATAAGGCTGCTACCCATTACTGGGCGGCAGCCTTTTGCGTTTGAACAAAAGAAAACGAGAACGCCGTCGGCAACGGAGTCCTCGCAAAAGATAGTTCTTTTTGATTACGTTTCTAATTATATGGGACTCGCAAGCCATTGCAAGTATTATTTGCCAGCTTGCTTTTTCAATTTATCCCTCGTTTCCATCAGAATAGTTCCAAGCCGGTTTTGACCTGGGATGTTCTGGCATTTCGGGCAATGGCAGTTGCCCCAGTAGTTGTCGTGCCAGCTGGTAGTATCCTCCTCAATAAGCTGTGTACCCGTTTCGAGGAGGCGCTGTTTGAGGTCCTCATTCTGCTCGAACTTGGCCATCACCACGCGGCGCATCACGTCGTCCCGAGCCTCATCCCAGTTTGCGGGGATAGCTACATTGCGGCCAAAGCGCTTGGCAGAAGCCGGTGGCATGTCCGCAAACTGTCTGCGCTCTTCCAGTGGGACCTTGTGACTCTGGAATGCTGCCTCGGCGTTCTTGTAACGAATCCCATTCATCACAAATTCGCAAGGATAATAGTTGCTCATGAACCAACTACGGTGGTTCTCTTTCTTAACTCGAATCATGCAAACTCCCCTAATTTCTAACTCAGGCGGCACTTTTATCGCCGCCGTTCTTTTTCTCTGCCGCTGCACTCAAAAGACCATCAAACAGCTCTATTGCCGTAGACACAAACATCTGGCTCTGAATCGAGATTTTTCTCCGCTCCGGAGTCTGCCCTTTCATGTGTGCAGCGGCACTATAAATTGCTGCCAAAACCTTGTGCTTCATCAAAGCAGATTCTTTGATATCCGCGTTATCAGCAGCAAGGTAGTTGGCAAGGTTATAGGCCCGTCCAAGCATCAGCTCATCGTACAGCGGAGCATTGTGCTGGACCATGGTAGTGTAAACAGCAGGTTGTTCTCCGAAAGTGCTGAATCGGATGCCTCGGAATCCAGAATTCAGCTCATACAAAAGCGCGAGGCGTTCGGTCAGAAATACTGCCGTTTCGGAGAGTTTTTTTGCCATTTCGTCAGGCAATAAAGCAGTATTGTCCTGCCGTACCGCATGCAGAATTTTTTTGGCTAAAAGCCGTTTCGCATATTCCTGCACATCGTGGTCAAGCTCATAGTAAATATGGCTTGCCGTCTTGTTTGTACGCATCTTGTTACCTCCTGGTTCTTGCCGCCTTCTGTTGTTCGACCCACGCTTCGGCTTCCTCTACTGTGGCATACACTGCCGTCTCACCGCGCCGGGCAATCTGCTTTCGGGCATTCTGAGCTGCCTGCTCACTCTTGTAAGTTTCATAATTATGGAGCAGGACACCCCAGCTATAGCCGTAAGGCTTAGGTGGGGTGGAATGCGCTTCTTAGAAAAGACTAAGATACAGCATTTCCTGCTTACTCAAATGCATAACGGAGTTCGCAGCAACCGAAGTTACTGTTCACCGAGGCTAATCAACCGGGCTTACGGGTTGCCCCGCAAGCCCCGCCTATAACCGGCGAACCGGTTTAGGCGGGGTTGTTGACTGCCCGCTGCATCACAAATATGATGCCGGTTGCCAAAACCATAACGCCAATGTCTCTGACAACGGTTCCGACCCGTTTATCATTGGTAATGTCCTGATTCCATTCAAATCCCCAACCAATCATAGCGACACCAACCACAATCAAAATAACACCAACAATCGTTAAGCTTTCTTCTGATAAACCGTACATAGTGCATTTCCTTTCCGCAAACAAAAAAGTCCCGCACAAACAACTCATGCGGGACAACGATAAGATATATTTTTGGTTTATATTTTTCATTGTACGCAATTCGCACAGATTGACAATAGAAAATTACAAAAAAATTCCCGCATGAGCGTCGCTGCTCACACGGGAAAAAATTTCTTAATATTCAGTGCAGAGAACCGTCAAAAGGCTGGAGAAGTAGTACATTGCGATGGTCGTGATTTTCACAGCATCGCTTCCCTGCCCGTTTGCAAGGCGTGTAAAGGTTCCGCCGTTCTTGAGTCGGGTCATGGTCAGGTACATGAGCATATAGGTGTTCACATAGACGTCTGTATATCGCTGACCGTCGTCCTCGTAGCGCTGCGGGATACATTCCTGACTCAACATTTCAATGAGCTGATACCAGGATTTCAGATACAGAGGGCTCTTCGGTTCATTCAGAGCATTCTGAGCCTGCTTCTGGTATTCTTTCAGAGTTTCATCAGTCAGGGGCATAAACTCGACGTTTGCAAATTTGTCACGGTTGTAGTAGAGCCACAGCGTGGCATTGGACAGGTCCATGCAAATACCGGCAAGCTTCTCTGCTTTTTCGTCCTCCAGTTGAGTCACCGGAACGCTCGGGTCATCGATTTCGGCATCTTCGGAAGTCATGTCCACAATTCGGTAACTGTTTTCCTCCGCCCGAATTTCAGAACTGACGAAGCGCTTGAAATCGTCAACGAGAGTCCGATAAGCTTCGAGCTGAGCATTGGTATTCTGTTCACTCATGGTATATATCTCCTATTCATTCGTTATTTTGTTTGTGCTTATTGTACGGGTATCGTACGTTTTTGCAAGAGCTTTTGACCCAAGCACCTTTTTGGCTGTTTGTCAATACCCGCAGAATATCAAAGTGCTGTTAAAGTTCAGGTGGGAAGACGTTCTGGAACCATGAAACACAGGGCCCTGCCTCTTGCTTATGGCTGCTGACTTTTTTTCAGCCTGCGTTCTGGCTGTTCTTCTTGACATCGGCTGCAACCTTCAAGCGGCGTATGTACTCTTCGAGCTCTTCCAGCGTATAGGTTTCTTCCGTCTCAATCGGCTCTTTGGCATCTTTGGGCAGATAGCTTTTCGTACAGACAAACTCAGGGCTCGTTACAGGGCAGTCCAGGACAGTTTCATCGTACAACTCTTTCTCGATGTTGTGGTAGAGAAAGAACGGGATATGCCGCCCGCAATCGTCATCCGATTCTGTCCAATCCGGGAGTTCCTGGATTTCGCGGCCGTATGTTTCATACAATACCGTGTTTGCCCGAGCATTGCCAAGAAGAGTGTTGAACAGCTTAAAGTTTTCTCTCACTTCGCGGCGGAAGAATTTCGGGAGCGAGAACTCCTCGTATTCCAGCTTCGTATCAGAACGTAGATAGTAGCGGTACTGCGCCTCGACCGGCATGAATTCAGTCGTGTTGTTCAGCTCTTTCAAAGCGTTGAGTCGTTCACTCGTTTTTTTGACATTATGTCTTGCAAAGCCCAGATACGCTGAAATCAGAATCATCAGAAGAAGAGCTGCAAGGATAATGACAATGAGCCATTCCTCGCCTTCCATATGCGGCAGGTGTTTCAGAATACTATCCTGGATAGCATAAGGAAGGTCATCGAACCATTCATAGAACCCAATCGGGTCCTGATAAGTATGGGGAGCCATGATTCACCCTCACCGCCATCAGTAAATAAACTTGCATTCCCGGCGTTCCCGGCCATTGCCGCACCAGTAATGCCGCCAGCGGGGGGTTTTGCCTTCCCCATTCTTTTTGTATTCTTTGGCCGCATTCTCACCAACGGTATACGGTTTAATGTTGATGCGCTGTGCCTTTCCCTGAAACACGAATACCGGGCGGTCACGCTTTTTGGAAGTTTCCAAGCGGACATCAGGGTTCTTGCTGGCAAGATAGTTGGCGCACAGGATTGCCAGCCGGACATAAGGCGTTCCGTCGTCAAAGACCGAAGGCACTTCTTCCATTACGGCCGGAACACTGATACCGTTCACTTGCCGCTGTCCTGCTGCCTTTTCCAGATATTCTTTCGTACTCCGGGTTGCTTCCGTCAAACTCTGATTTTCCTTGGCCCAGGCAGGCAGAGTCAGGAACGTGAAATCATCGTGGCTGCCCTTAGTGGGGCCGACAAGAACGATACCGAAAGCTGTGGTTTTCTCTTTTTCGTCGAATTCCACATGCACGAACATACCGTTGTAGTCGTAGCTGTCATACACCGGGATAAAGAAATCACGAACCGGGAGTCGCTGCAGGATATCCTGATGAATTGCCACGTCATCCGTATCCATCAGCATTTTCTGAAACTCGTAGTCAAAATCATAGACCGTCTTCGTCTGATTCCAGCAGCCAATGGTAAAGCAGGGGAAAATTTGTGCAGCCAAAACACGCTCAAAACCCGGCGTGTTCATTCTCTGCGCCGCTGTCATGCAGCACAGCATCGCGGACTTGTTGTATTCTTCCAGCGTTTTTCCACACGGGTCACTGAATCCAAAATGGTTTCGGGTTTGTTTGGTAACGGCATTCGCCGTCAATGCGATTCTCAGCTGTTCATTGGTCATTTGCTATCCTCCAAAAGTTTATTTTTTGTCATATGCAAACAGCGCTGGACCATTCCAATGGTGAATTTGCGAGTTGTCAGTACTGTCATGAGCTTGCCTTCATTGCCCTTGATAGTTCGTTCCAAAATGTTCCAGGATTCGGTTTCAGGCTTGACATTGGTATATAAGTCCAGCGGAACATACAGCCACGCGATTTCACTGTCCCGCATCACGGCATAGGATTGCAGGATTTTATCAATTGCCTCTACGCCGACCTTCCAGCTGGTGATTATGGTCCGGCTGATATCGTATACAATCAGGTGCGGTGCTTCATTTGCTTCCGTATCAACTTCAATGACATGAGCAATATACGGTTTCCCGTCCACCAGCTTATACCGATAAATGATGGACGGGATTTTCTCTCGAATCAATCTGTCATGTTCAAGCGCCAAGTCCGCGTACTCGCCCGTTGCATCAATGATGATGACTCGTCCCTGACAGGTCCTCAGTGTCGCTCTAATTTGCTTGCGGCACCAGGCGAAGCAGCTCTCTTTGTACTCCGTCGAGACAAGAAAGAAATTCCTGCCCGGTGTGATAATGGGTTCATAGCTCATTGTTTATCCTCTGTAGCTTTTGTAATTTATTCACTTTTAATTGTCTGCGATTCGCACAGTTTCGCAACATGATATTGTCTGTGAATACCAGTTATCGGAGTTATAGTCCTTTGACAAAATTCGGGTCGTAGTGGGACAGGACTTCCTCGTTCAAGCTGTATTCGCAGCTGATAGTCGTTGCGTCATCCACATACATGCCTCGGTTTGCGTAGTATATCCCATCGATATAAATGGCGAACATGACGGACGGCATCAGTGCCTTTTCATTCACTGCGTAAATCAGGTATTCATCCAGATTATCCTTGACCACCGCGCTCTTATTGATTTGGGCGATTTGCTGTCCGCAAAGGAATACAGGGCAGCATACTCCTTCTTTTCCAAAACCAATTTTGTAGCTCTGGTATTCCTCGCCATACAGCTGCATGGCGATAGAATTGTATCCTTGGAGGAATCCGGTTTTTGTATGGATGACGGAAATCTCGCCTACCGTGCAGTTGTTCTCACGGATAGCAAAAGGGTGTCTCAGAATATCTTTCGTGTTGATTCCGTGCATGTATGCCCTTGCGTCAGCAGCTGGCATGTATTGCAGCAGAAACTTAGAATCGTTCAGTCGAATACCATAACCCTGCCGCAGCATTTTCGGGATATAGTGTGCCTGGCCGATAACAGCATCGTCTTTCATAATATCGAAGGTAAACTCATACCCCTTCGATTTGGTTTGCTTCACAATCCATTGCAAGACTCATCGCCTCCTTCTGCTTTCTGACTCTTTGAATCACTTTGTAAATGCCCGGAACCGAGAGCTGATACTTTTCGGATAGTTTCTGCACCGGCACGCCACTCTCGTATTCTCGAAAGATATTCTCGTTGCGCGGTCTTTGTCTAATTTTGATGCGCTCGTTTCTGCGGTTTTCAGTCAGGCCCGCATCATTGGCAACCATGCTGCAATATCCTTCTGCCACGTTGAATTTCGCAATCATTTCCTTGAGATGGACACTGTTCTTGTATGCCGCAATGATTTCAGCTTTTCTGGCATCCTCAACCTGTGCCAGCTGAATTCTGGCCTCCTGTTTCGCGTCGTCTAACGCTCGATAGCAAGTACGGACGCTCAACCCATATTTTGTGGCAAGCTCCTCAATGGAATAGCCGTTGCCGTAGTCTTTCATGATATTGCAATTTCGCTCAATCAATTTTTTGCTTGCAAACCTTGAGATGGTACTCAGCTCCTTTGCTTTACGCTTTATTTCTGATTGTCTGCAATTCGCACAAATGGGCAACTATTTTTGCGAAATAAGAAGGCAGGCTCCGAAAAGAACCTGCCATGCATATTAGAGGTTAAAGATGCCCAGCCAGCGCCGAAACTTGATGCCGAACAATTCCTGTGCCTGCTCGTAGTTCATGATAAGCTGGTTGCCGCCAGAAATCTCTGCTTCGAGGGAGTTCGGCAGCTCATCTGCAATGTATTTCAGTTCGTACCACGGTCCATCCGGCGGATAGGAGTAAATGAGCCTGTTCTGCTTCTTATCAACCCGGAACTTGCTCGGGTCAGCCTGCCATGCCAGTTCGATTTTCTCAATTGCAGCACGACCAATGCTCTCATCACCCATATAGTCGTTATAGTACAGGATACGCACATAGTCCGGCAAATCGATTCCGCATGCCTCGAAGATATCTGCAATGACACTAGACGAAGCGTGGAAGATATCCGGGAAGTATTCCTTGCCATTCGCATTTTCACGCATTTCCGTCGTCATCTCATCGATGCAAACAAGCATTCGGCGGACATATTCGCCATAGAACGCGGTTGTCAGCTCCGACATACTCTCATTCACACGCTTCGAGTTTTTGGCACCGCGCTCGTTGTCGATTTTAGCACCAATTCGACAGATGATAGCGCGTTTCGAGAGGTCTTTTGTCAGCGAGGTAATTTTATTCGATGTGATAGATACAGCAGGATAGTTCACGAGCCTGTCAGAGATACCCCATTCATCGTTCTTGATTACCCGTTCTGAATGGTTCTGAAACTGGGTCTTGGCGAGGTCGTCGATGTTCAGCGGCAGCCCCTCACAAACTCGTTTGAGGCCGTCGATTCTTGTGGCTGTGAAATCCTCCGTCGTGTTCATCTTAACGGTCTCACCGCACATGAGTTTGACAAGAAATTTTATAAAGGTCGTCTTGCCGCCGTTTGAGTCGCCGTATATAACGCCGTACATCGGGAACAGCTTCGTATCGTAGTTGTTCCTCGATGCGAAATACCTCAGATACGCCATGAACGGAGTAGCCAGATACCAGGTCGTGTATTTGAAGTAGTCCTTCTTGGTCTGTTCGACATCGCCGTAAAAGTAGTCCATGCCTGAGAAGAACTTCTGGATGCTCTTGATGTTCTTTGCCACCTCGCTGAGATTCGGATTGAGGTCGATATTCTCGTCGTTGAAGGTCATGGTCCCGGCATCATAGTCGATATGTAATTTCGGGAGCTGCTTAACTGCCTCAGCTGCCACACGCCGAACCTCGGTATATCGTTTCCCGAAAACGCGCATCGGTTCCGCTGCCACTACAATACGATTCGCCTGTACCGGCATCTTAGGCATGATTGGCTTGACGAGTTCCTGCATTTTCTTGACATCGGCAACTATCTCGTATTCGACCTCATCCTCAGGCTGTGCCTGTTCCAGAAAGACAAGCTTCTGCTTTTCAATAGACTGAAAGACGGGCACTTCTTTGATGTTCTCTTTCAGATAATCTTCCTGGTTCATGGTGTTCACGACTGCCTTATAGGAGACATTGTCGGAGCAGGTCTCCTTGAAGGTCTCGAACAGAACCTTGTAATGCGAAAATGCCGCCTCGTCATCGAAGCAGACGATATTCTCTCGCTGAATGCCGCAAAACGCCGATGCCGACATATTCGCACTGCCGGTGATGACTCGGACACGCTTATGGTCAGCGCTCTCCAAGATAAAGATTTTCTCGTGCGATTTCGTGTCCCGCGATACATACAGCTGCAAGGACCCGTCATCGAGGCGGTTCGCAAGGTTCCCTGCCGACTTAGACTTAGCGAGCCGCTGCACGCTGTCGATTTGCACCGACATGATGGCAGCGATGTCGTTGGCGATGATTTTCTCGCAGCCGAACACGACTTCCGCATACGAGAACTTGTTGATGACCTTATTCACGAACTCGATACCGGACGAAAAAGTGATAGCATAGAGTCTGTCGAACCCGTCAAACAACTCTTCCCAATTCGTTTCGACCGTATCAGCATATACCGCCTTCACAACATTCAGCGCCTGCGTGGAGATGCTCACCTTTGCCTTCGTGGTCTTGTTCGCCACGAGTTTGAAGGGCTTATCCGTCTGCCCTTCACTGTCCCCCATGTCCTCGCCGGGGTCCAAGAGTTCTTCCGGGCCTTCTTCGGTATATTCGGGGCTTTCCGATGCCATCATGTCCATGAGCGACATCTGATTTTCCAAGTCGTTTGTTTTCCTTCTTGCCATTTTGTGCCTATCCTTCCTAAACAGATTTGGGTCATTTGTTGGTTTGGGTATAAAAGCGAGCGGTTACTTTTTAACAATCAATTATTCATTCAAGGTTTTTGTTTTTTCGGTTAAATCTGATTTTAGGTATTCCTAGTTTCATTTTACCACTTTAGCTGTCCCATTGTCCGGACTTCAAACCACTCAGCGCAAGTTTTATCCGCCTCAGCCGGATTTCATTCACCTTTTCTTGTATTCTCTTCGCGTTTTGTTGAATTTCGTGTCGTTTCATGAATACTAAAAAACGCTCACAGGATTTTTTGTAAATACAGCCTTGCATCGTTCTTTTTGTTTTCCAATTCCCATTGCATGCAATTTGCACGGCTGTGCAACTGCCCACAGAGTATCAAACTGCTGGAAATCATACCGCAGAATATCAAACTGCTGGTAAAATCAGCTTGCTTATCCTTCAGATTGCTGTATTCACAAAATAAAAAGCCGCCCACCCAAAAAGGTGAACGGCATATATTTTTGCAGAATGGTTATGCTTGCGCTGCTTCTGCTTTTCTGCCATTGTACAAGGCGGCGACCATATCGACCGCCTCATCCATCGAGTGGCACTGGTAGCTGACGGCCGTGCCGCTTCGACCAGACAGAAAGCCTTGTATTCCGTTTCATCAAACATTGAAGCCGAGCGAATCGCGTCATCCAGTCGGTCATAGAAGATACGTTCTGCGGATTCCAATAACGTTAGGCACTTGGCTTGTTCCCCGGACGTCTTGCTATCCTGGGTCATGCTGTAGGCAACGGCCATTTTTTTGCCCGAAGCGCCGTACCTGATACAGCATTTGGTCAGCCTGCTCTGAGAAGACGCTTTTTGTCTTTACAAAATGAAGGCCGGGAAAGCCCACGGTTTCAACCGTGGGATGATAGGCCGACAATAATGGTTTTCTTCGTATTTGCCAATATAATTGTAATGTGACGATGTTGTGATATAAAGTTCATATATCTGTAACATAAAATTGTCTGAATTGTGATAAAATAGATACATGAAAAGAAACTACAGACGCACAAAAACCGCCGTTTCTATGATAAATTATCACTTTGTGTTTTGCCCACGCTATCGGAGAAAATTATTTCTGGTGGATGGGTTTGAAGCTCGTTTCAAGGAACTTGTAACTCAAATTTGTGAGCAAAACGACATTGTGATACTGGCAATGGAATGTCACATAGACCATTGCCATCTTTTCGTGAATGCTCCGCCTACATTAAGTGCTGCAGAAATCATGAAAATTATTAAAGGAACCACCGGCAGGATACTCAAGCAAGAGTTTTTTCCTGACACGGTTATGCAAATGTGGACACGCAGCTATTTTGTAAGCACTGCCGGAGATGTGTCTACCGCTACGATTCAACACTATGTAGAACAGCAAAGAAAGAGAGGAGGGTAACCTTATGGCTTTCGGGAGTAAGAATAGCACGCCATCATTTGTATTGACATTGCCTCTTGATATAAGTCTCAACGAGCAAGACTATCTGTATAAGGAGTTCAAGAAGTGTGGCGTCATCTACAATCAGCTTGTGAGTGCGACTACAAAAATGTGGCATCAATTGCGCAAGACGCGCAAGTATCGTGAGTTGATGGCAGCTATTGCAAAAGCAACTCCCGACAGCGATGAGCAAAAAACACTCTTTAAGCAGCGCGAAAAGATGCTTAAAGAATATCGTTTTTCTGAAGATGCTTTTCATAAGTTGGTTGTGCCGTACGCGAAGCACTATGCCATAAACTCCCATATAGCACAGGCAGTTGCCTCTGATGTTTGGAAAGCATGGAGCACTTTCTTCTTCAGCAAAGGAAAAGAGGTTCACTACAAAAGGTTAGATGATTTAGCAGCTATCTCCGGAAAAAACAACTTCACCGGTATCGTGCTTCGCCCGGCAAACCTCACTACAAACAATATAGAGTCGGCTAAGCACAAGGCGCAAAAAGCCGTCGAAAAGCGATACGATGATATGTACGGGCGGCCTGACCCTAAAGACGATAAGAAAGTCGTTCTTCCTGATGAGGTAAAACCACAAATGGAAGCTGAAATTGCTGCCGCTATCGCAAAAATTAAGCCCACTATCGGAGAAGGCAGCCTGCGCATTGTGTACGGAAAGCATGAATTTCCTGTTGTGTTGCGTAATCCTAAAACTCAGACAGGAAAATATCAGCAGGAAGCTCTCAAATGTGGAGTGAAATACTGCCGCATTACTCGTAAGTGGGTTAAGACCAAGTGGAAGTATTATGCACAATTCATCTTAGAAGGCTATCCTCCCACAAAGTGCGACGGTAACGGCGTGATGAAGCATCCTGTCAATCAAGGGCGCATAGGTCTTGATATCGGCACGCAAACGCTTGCCATTAGTGGTAAAGATATCTGCGATTTGAGAGTTCTTGCGCCATCAGCAAGAGCGCAAGCAAGAGGACTCACTAATGAGATTGCTCGCACACAGCGTGCAATGGACCGCTCACGCCGCGTTACGAATCCGAAATACTATAATTCGGATGGTACAATCAAAAGGTTGAAGCGACAGCATGGACAAAAACAAAAGCGCAAGTGGAAATACAGCAAAAGGTATTATCGTTTGCGTGCAAAGCTTCGTAACCTGTACCGTAAGTTAGCTGACATTCGCAAAATGGAGCACAACATTCTCGCCAACGAATTGTTGGCATATGGTAACGAGTTTGTGGTTGAAGATATGAACTACAAAGCCTTGCAGAAGCGCAGCAAAGAAATAAAAATCAACGCTAAAACTGGCAGAGCACATACGAAAAAACGGTTCGGAAAGTCTCTAAGCCGCTGCGCCCCCGCAATGTTTATTTCCATCCTGAACAAAAAAGCCAATCGTTATGGCGGCAGCGTTATCAAAGTCAGCACCTTTGAAACAAAAGCCTCGCAATTTGACCATACAGATGAAAGCTACACCAAGAAGAGACTTTCCGAACGAATGGCACACCTCAGCAGCGGAGAAGTAGTCCAGCGTGACCTGTATTCCGCTTTTCTGCTTGAATATATAGATACTGAATCTTTGGAATACAATACAAAAGCTCTTAACTCAGCTTTTCCTGCATTTTTGAAGATGCATGAAAATACAAAAAAGCGCCTGCAGGAAGCTGAAAGCTATCTTCCTGCAAGCGTAGGGTTCTAAAATAATAGTTTTTCGGGGAATTCGACACATTCCTCGTTAGAGAGCTGCCTCGCAAGAGGTGAAACTCCCTTCGGAGGATGCACTTAAAAGAACTGGGAATACAGACAAGTATGTTGGTCAACCATTTTGGCTGGATGCTCGTCATGCGCTACACCCGTAGTGTATGATGGGAAACCACATAACTCGCTGTTTCAGACACGGTTTGGCGATGAACCTTGCCGCACCGCCCAGGAATCCCACGATTTCAATCGTGGGAGGTGTCAATGCCGTTTGAATTTTGTTGGTATACAGCTCTTCTTTGCTTGTAGGCCGTTCAGATGCAGCAGAAGCCGCAGCTTTCTGCTTTTTGAGAAAATTGCGATATGCAATGTAGGCGCAGAGCAGCAGGAACAGGACTGGCGTGCCATATTTCGCAAGGAGGATAAGGAACAGCGATGTTCCGTGCATGTATTCGATAGTGTAATAGGTGCTGATATAGGTTTCGACCATGTAGACTATAGCCGCTGCTATGATAATCAAACTCACGCCGAGCATTAACTTCACCTCTCCGGTTTTACTCTATTTGCTATCAAGAGGGCTTGATACGAAGTATCTTTTGCTTCTAATTATCTTCGATTCGCACGATTCAGCAACAAAGCCTTAACATGCAAAAAAGACAGTCACCCTAATTGGTTGGCTACCATGAACTTTTCGTTTGCGTCACAACAGAAAAAAGGATGGCTCTTTCGAGTCACCCTCTTTTTATTCGTTGTCTTTAATCTTTGGCCTTTTTGTCTTTCATGATAGCCTTCTCTTCTTCGGTCACATCCGGTCGAAAATGAGTGACTTTCTCACCGTTGAGACTCTTCTCATGAATCAGATAGCCGCCTTCTACGCGTTCCATTGCCTTGGCACCTCCTTTCTCTTTGTTATTCTCAGGCTGTTCACATTGAGTCATAATGTTGATGTTGCGGTCGGTCTTTGCCTGGATGCTGTTGGCACGGACAATTTCGCCCATGTCAATGCCGGTCGCTTCTTTCACCGTCTGCATGGTTTGAGCCATCAGGATAGGAACGTTCCCGGAAACGCCGGATACGCCGGAGGCGTCACCGCCAATGATAGAAACCTTATCAATGCTGGACAAAGGCTGAGCCACGCTCTTGGCAATGTCAGGAAGAACCTTGATGAGCATTTCAGCCACAGCCGCATCGTTATACTGCTTATATGCCTCTGCTTTCTGTTTCATGGCTTCCGCTTCAGCCAAGCCTTTCTGACGAATCGCTTCAGCTTCTGCCTTACCGACAAGCTCAATGCCTTCTGCTTCCTGCTGCTTAGAGAACTTCTGTGCCTCAGCTGCACGTTCCGCCTCATATTTCTTGGCTTCTGCCTCTTTCTGGCGGCGGTACAGGTCAGCATCTGCCTGTTTGCGGACTTCCGCATCCAGTTTGCGTTGCTGGACCTCGGCTTCCTGTGCGGCAAGGTCTACCATTTTCTTCTGCTTGGCGATTTCAGCATCCGCTTCCGCTTCTTTGATTTCTTTGGCGCGGAGATTCATCTGAATCTGACCGGCAGCATCTGCGTCAGCCGCAGCTTTATCAGCTTCAGCTTTCAGCTTTGCCTTGGCGAGCTGTAATTCATTGTTGCGTTTTGCAATCGCAGTCTGCGCTTCAACTTCCTTGGCATTTGCAGCCATCTCAGCATCGGCCTTCGCGCAGGCTACATCACGGGCAGCCTGAGCACGGGCAATTTCAGCCTGTTTCTTTACGAGCTCTTCCTGTTCGATGCCGATAGCTTCGATAACGCCGTGATTGTGGCCTTGAACATCCACTGCATCCCTGATGTCCTGGACATTAAAAGTCACAACCTCAAGTCCCATCTTAGCAAGGTCGGGGCGAGCATTCTCGATAACGCTCACAGCCATCTGCTTGCGGTTCGTCAGAATTTGGTCAACGGTCATATCGGAGACAATCTCTCGCAAATTGCCCTGCAGAACGTCATTGACTTTGTCATTGATGCCCTGCTCGTTCATGCCGAGAAAGTTCGAGATGGCTGCCTGCTGTCGGGACATGATGTACGCCTTGGCGTCTTTCAGACCGGATGCCTTCACTTCTTCATCCAGAACGGTAGAGTTTTCGCTGTAGACTTGAATCGTGACAACAGAGTCAATCCAGAGACTTACGCCGTTCTTCGTCTTAACACCTGTTTCAGGAGTCTTGACATCGATTTTCAAAAGGCGCATATTCAGTCGGTCAGCCCGTTGAAGAACGGGCAGAACAAATGTACCCTTTCCGCAAACCACTTTAGGCTTAGACAGACCAAAGCCGGTCACAACGATAGCCTCCGTGGGCGGAGCTTTCTTGTAGCAGAGAAATCCAAAGAGAATAATCAGGGCTGCTACAATTCCAATCACGTATACCATAATTTTTGTTTCTCCATATTCAGTTTTTTAGCTGCTAAGATTCTCATCCCTACTGCATCGGTATCGCCCCATCTCACAATCGCTCTGTCTTTAATTGTCTGCAATTCGCACGATTCCGCAATAAACAAAACCCACAGGTGAGAGAATGACCTGTGGGCTTCGAAAAGAGGTAATTATGCGCAAGCAGACACGGCATCGATTCGTGGCGACCAACTACAATCGCGATGAACGTCACTTGCCGTTTCTCTTGTACAATTTCTATTTTATGAGGTTCGCACAGCGGCGCAAGGGTAAACTTGCCAAGACTAAGATATTTTTGAGTTTGACTTCTGGTGTTTGTTTTTTTGCACTCATTTTCGAAAACTGCCATACAATACCCCTGGCACAAAATGAGATACACCTCCAGCTACAACTCAAGAGCCCCATCCAAGATGACGGGGCTCTCGTTTTATATATTAGGGCAACAATAAATCTCGTGCATAAAGGTTAAGTATTCATGAACAAAGTTGCGATTTTGGCCCGTCCATCTGTAAAATATGATATAATTATGTTAGAAAGAATTGTGGGAGGAGAAAAACAATGACGGTCGGGGATATTCTTGTAAGCATCAACCAAGCAAGTCTTGATACGATGCTTCCCCTTACTGCAGTGCAGACGAACGCGGATATTGAACGGTACTACAAAGAAGGCTACAGTGTCGGCTTAACGGCTAACGAATTTGCTAAGAAGTATCCGAGACTGCCCATCAGCAGGATTTATGCCGCTCGCAATATGTTGGCCCCGCTCTATTACTGCGAACTCGATAATCCGGCCATTCCCATCGTTCTTTCTCTAAACATTTATGGCGACAAGCGTCTGGCTGTGAACGGCGAATCGGACGAGAAACTCCAGCAGAGAGTTCTGGATATGGCTGAGATAATCTCATCGGGGAACGCCCCCTTCATTCGCAGCTACTTCTTTTCCCTGGAAGACAGCCTGCGTGTATCGGTTCTTTCTAAATACATTGAGTTGTCCAGTCCGGGTGAGAATCTATACGCACTTTTTTTTGACTTCTATCGTACCAGTGATTTTGGGTTCTCGGCTCTCAAAGAGGAAAACCTTCAGAAAGTCTTTTCTGGAAAGTCGCAGAAACAAAAGCAGAACACTGAAAAGAAGCTATCCAGCCTGCCGGATATTGTGACCATCTATCGTGGGGAAGGAAGCAAATCAACTCCATACGAGAAATCTTTCTCCTGGACCACAAGCTACAAGGCAGCCTGTTTCTTTGCCTGCCGCATCCCGAGTCTCGAGAACAGCAGAATCATCACTGCCCATGTCAGCAAATGTGACATTATCGAGTATTTCCCGAATGATGAAGAAAAAGAGGTTCTTGTCCCACCGGCTGCCGTAAAAGATAGAAAGGTCGATACACTATACGGCATTAACGCCCTGACAGATGAAATTCAGGCATTCTACCCTCTCTACCAGCGCTACCGGAGCCGCATTTCCACTCTGTATGATGCTTATGGCCGGGCTAATGATGAGGAGCACAACGCCGAGCATACGCTGCGAGTTCTCTTTGATGCGCTGCTTTTGGTTCAGGTTCAGGGCATTGCCTTAACAAAAAAAGAATCCCACCAGCTATGTGATGCGATTCTTTATCATGATATTGGGCGGACAAACGATGATGTCGATGACAGTCACGGAGCAAAGTCTAGGGACATTTATTATGACACAGCCTCCGACTGCAATTCGGCAACTGCTTTCCTCATCGAGTACCATTGCTTGGATGACCGCAAGGCTCTTGCAGACCTCAAAGTATCCAATATCCGGGACAAAGAACGGGTGTGGCTGCTATATACGATTCTCAAGGATGCAGATGCTTTAGACCGTGTGCGGTTCGGGATGTGGGCCGTGGGCCCTAAGTATTTCCGCAACGAGATAACCCACAAACTACTGCCCACTGCGCAGAGCTGTGTAGGGCAGCTGAAACTATGAGGAGGATACTGTGCAGAACGAAAATGGTGTTTTGGCAGTGCAGGAAGATTTCGGTAATACCTTAGTCGATAAATACGCACCGGTATGGGATAAGAAGTATCGGAGCAAGGGCGAGTCTATCTGGGTATTTCAGAGAAGAACCCTGTCCAGCGCTTGCCAGGTTGCGACGACATTGCATGACATGGATTTTGGGAAAGCATCTACTTTCCTCTTTCACCTGGTCCGTGAAGCTGAGGAGTGCAAACCCATCATTGAGGCCGTCAGCTCTCAGGTAGAGCTTGCCATGGCAAACCCCGACAAGTTCATTAAAGGCTATCATCAGTTTTTGCAGGGGCTCACAAAGCCCATCAAGAAGAATAAGGACTATGCTCTGTATTTCAAGGCTATTGCTTATGCGCAGGAATGTGTTCATTCAGGATTATCCATTGACGGAAATGTGGAACGTAATGATTCTGTCCTGTACGCGGTAATCGATATGCTGATGCAGGGGAGCGAATACCTCAAGCCTCAGGAATTCGATATTGTGAACAACATTGTCGGTATCTCAACTGAGAACGAGCCAATCATCATCCGGGACCCCTATTCCCTCGTCGATGTTCCTGTCTATTATAGTGATGCTCTTTTCAACAATCGGCCATACGACAAATGTGAATCTCAGATTTCTGAAGACAGACGCTTGGATATGGTCTTTTCGTACTATAAGCGTTATGGTTATGAGGACGTTGCCGACTTCGACAGCATCAACAACCTCGCTTTGCTCTCACATCTGTATACGAACACAGTCCTTTCGATGGCTACCTATGTGAACGAGTATACCGTGGACATGCTGCCGGACAAGCCGCTGATTGAGAATACTCCGAACATGTGGTCCTGGTGGCCAAAGTCCATCTCACCCAAATATACGACAGAGTTTCTGAAAGATACGCTGCACCATCGCCGCAGAACTCTTCCCGCCAACGGTGCATTGTTTCAGTTTGATGCCTGCCAGCTGATACAGGAAATTAAGCTGAAAGAGACTTGCCGCGACAACGAGATTGTGTGTCTGTATAAAATCGTAACCAAGTTCGGTGACCTGGCCGGATACTATAACACAAGCACCGAGTGGTTTTATATTTTGACTGACCGGGCTCAATTTCCAGAGCTGGTTGACAGTGTCACGAATCTGATTCTCTGGCTGTACACTTCTCTCGCCTGTGATTTGCCGGATGTCCTGCCCACTGATGCGTCGTTCCGGTCTTCGTTTGTGACACACGCGGATGCTCCATTCGGGATTCGTTGTCTGATGATTGGCGGAAAGCCCCGCGATTATCGCAAGAAAGGCAATGGTGACGACGAGCCGCTGCGGGTGTTCGACAAGTCCAAATATGATGCTTCGTCCAAAAACATCAATGGTTTCATTCGCCACCTGCCTGCCGGACAGAAAGCAAGCGAACGTGCCATCCTGATAGCTGAAAGCTATGGCTATGAGCTGAAGAGTGATGAAACTTATGTCACGCCGTTTGTGAGAAGACAATGGCTGAAAAAGAAAACTGAAGAGTCAATAACCCACGACTAAAGTCGCGGGTCTCCTTGCCCTGATTTATGAAGAAAAGCGCCCACCGAAAAATGGTGAGCGCTTTTATTTTTTCATTCCAAAAAGCCGGAGAGTTTTCCCATTCCAGAAAAGTTTTGTTGCTTTTCCAGTAGTTTTTGGTTTCGGAAAATCATGCGACTATCATTGGGGGTTCACTATCGGCGTTGCAGTTCTTGCCTGCGGGTCAATGGAATAAGTGGCGTCAATGTATACCGTATTGCTCCCTGTGTCTTTTCTCACAAAAACTGGCATTACAATTTCTGTGATGGATGTTGGGTCATTGCCATTTTCTGCGTAGGTTTCGGCATATTCCTGCCAACGAATGTCAACATAGGCGTTGGAATGTGGTTCCAGTAGTGCCGCTCCTTCCGGGGTACATTCAAAGCCGTTGATAGAGCCTTTGTCCAGAATGACATCGATACGGTCATCCGTCTTGTTCTGACAGTAGGCTTTCGCCGTATAGCCCATGAAGCTGTCGGAATAGAATCCGCAAATGACCATGCTGCAGGCATTATTGTCGAACAGCACAATATCCGTGGGCTGAATCTCGTGTTTTGGTTTTGTCGCTTTCTCTTCACCTTTCGGATAAATCACAAAGTCATCATCGATAGGGTCATCACGATTCGACACATCCCATTCTGCTTCATCATAGACATCGATGTGAAGTTTGACGGTATCGATGTCTTGCGGTTTCACTCCATAGATTTCCAGTCCTTCGCTGTCCCACGAAACGACCTCGGTGGTTTTCACTCCTGGTCCAATTTCCGGGAACCAACTGGTATCTGCCGGGATTCCATTCAAGGACGAGCTGCTTGTGATAGCGCAAAGAGTTTTGTCATCCGTTTTGTTCTGGAAGTTAATCTTCCAGTAGTATCCGTAGTCATCATCATAGCCAACGCTCTGCAAGATGATGGTACAGGTATCGTTGTCGGCAATCGTCTGTGGCTGGAAGCTCTCATCGAACTGGATGTCGGGTTCAGCCGCTGCATTATCGGCAGCACTACTTGCAGTACTCGTTGAAGAGTCGCTGGTGCTTTTCTCGGAGGATGCAGCATCAGATGTAGTTGCACTGCTGGCAGCAGTACTGGTAGTGTTAGAGCTGCTACAGGCGGCCAGGGAAAGGACAAGCAAAGCAGAAAGTGCTAATGATACAACCTTTTTCATGATTTTCTCCTTTTTCCTTTGTATAAGGCTATTATACATCAAAAGCGCTTCAGCGTTTTCCTTTTCCACCATATTTCCAGAATGAAACTTTATTTGCAAAATTGCAAATGAAGTCTGGGAAAGCCAACAATTTTAATCGCAGGAGAACGTCAAATTATTCCGATGTTGTCACGGAATTTGTCTGAGGGTTGATAGTGAAAGTCTCATCTACATAGATGTCCCGAGTGCTGGAATTGTGTATAACGATTGGCATCACCATTTCGGTGATAGAGGTGGGGTCTTTACCGCTGGCCTCATAAGTATCTAAATAATCGTAATAGTAGATGTCTATATAGGTATTAGTGTGCGCACCGATTCCCATTGTATCTGATTCAGGGAAGCACTCAAAGCCATTTATGGAGCCTCCGCTTCTGAAGGCAAACATGATTTCTTTATCTGTCTTGTTTTCTATGTAAGCCTTAGCCGTATAACCGTGTAGGCCGTTGGGGTCAAATCCACAAATCATCAGGGCGCAAGCGTCATTGTCGGCCAGTACGAGGTCTGTGGGTTGGGTTTCATGCTTTGGCTCGGTTGCGTTTTCTTCCCCTTTTGGATAAACCACGAAATCGTCATCAACAAAGTCATGCCGTGGGATAACATCATAATCTAATTCGTTATAGACATCGAGATAAAAACTTACCGTATTGATATCCTGCGGATTGATGTTATAAATTTTAAGCCCGGAACTTTCCCAATGATGAATCTCCGTTTCCTCTTGACCAGGTTCAACACTCGTAAGCCAAAGGCTCGCACCCACGCCATTCAATGTGCAGTCGCCAAACGAGTAACCGAGTTTTTTATCTGATGTCTTATTCTTGAAGTAAAGCTTCCAATAATAGCCGTAATCATCATCGTAGCCTACGCTCTGCAAGATAATGGTGCATTCTTCATTATCAACAAGTGTTTGTGCCTGGAAATCATTATCGTATTTGACACCTCCCACGATTGAAATCGTGGGATTCCTGGGCGGCAGCTGCAAGGCTCATCACCATGCAGCATGCCAGGCAGCGAGTTATGCGGTTTCCCACAAAAAGCCACAGGTGTGGCTTTCTATGAGTATCCAGCCTTTGCAGGTTGACCAACACACTTGTCTGCGTTCCCAGCTTTTTGAGTGCATCCTCCTGTGAAGTTTCACCCCTTACGGGGCAGCTCTCTTACGAGGGACGTGTCGAGACCCCCGGAAAACTATTATTTTTAGAATCCAACGCTTGCAGGAAGATAGCTTTCAGCTTCCTGCAGGCGCTTTTTTGTATTTTCATGCATCGTTAAAAATGCAGGAAAAGCGGCTTTAAGAGCTTCGATATCGTATTTCAGGGTTTCTGTATCTATATGTTCAAGCAGGAAAGCGGAATACAGGTCACGCTGAACCACTTCTCCGCTGCTGAGATGTGCCATCCGTTCGGACAATTTTTTCTTTGTGTAGCTTTCATCCGTATGGTCAAACTGAGAGGCTTTCGTCTCAAAAGTATCTACCTTGATGACATTGCCGCCGTTGCGGACAGCTTTGTTTGTAAGAATCGTGATAAACTTTGCGGGAGCACAGCGACTTAAAGATTTACCGAAACGCTTTTTCGTATGTGCCCTGCCGGTTTTAGCGTTAATTTTCGTTTTCTTGCTGCGTTTCTGCAAAGCCTTGTAGTCCATGTCTTCAACGATAAACTCATTACCGTGTTGCAGTAATTCATTGGCAAGGGCATTGTGCTCCATCTTACGGATATCAGCCAACCGGCGGTTCAGGTCCCGCAATTTTGCACGCAGACGATAGTAGTGTTTGCTATACTTCCAGTCGCGCTTTTGCTTATGACCATGCTGACGCCTCAATCGCTTTATTGTGCCATCCGGATTATAATATTTCGGATTGGTAGCGCGGCGGGAGCGGTCCATTGCCCGTTGTGTGCGAGCAATTTCGTTCACAAGGCTTTTAGCTTGCGCTCTTGCCGATGGCGCAAGCACCCTCAAATCGCAGATATCGCTGCCGCTGATGGCGAGCGTCTGAGTGCCGATATCAAGGCCCACGCGGCCATTATTGACAGGATGCTTCATCTCGCCGTTGCTGTCGCATTTGACAGGAGGGTATCCTTCCAAAACAAGTTGAGCATAATACTTCCACTTATTGCAAACCCATTTACGGGTGATACGGCAATACTTTACGCCGCATTTGAGGGCTCCCTGCTGATATCTTCCCGTCTGAGTGTTAGGATTACGCACCACAACGGGAAATTCATGGTCGCCATACACTATGCGCAAAGAGCCTTCCCCATTAGACAGTTTGACTTTCGCAACGGCGGCGACGATATCGGCTTCCATTTGCGGTATTACAGCATCAGGAAGAATGACCTTTTTATCATTTTCAGGGTCGGGCTGTCCGTATGCTTTATAGTATCGCTGCTCAATAGCCGTTTGCTTTTTATTTTTTGCTGACCTTATATTGCTCGTTGTGAGATTCGCCGGACGAAGCACAATGCCGGTGGCGTTATTCTTGCCAGAGATAGAAGTTACATCCTCAAGCTTTTTATAATGGACGGCCTTTCCTTTGCTGAAGAAAAAGCCTTCCCAAGCCGTCCAGACAGCGGATGCAACTTTTTGCGCCACATGAGAGTGGATAGCAAAGTGCTTTGCGTACGGTTCAACCATTTTATGAAAAGCGCCTTCTGAAAAGCCGGAACTTTTAATCATTTCCTGGCGCTGCTTGAGGAGGACTTTCTGCTCCTTACTGTCGGGAGCTGCTTTCGCAATGGCAGCCATCAAGTCACGGTATTTGCGTGTTTTACGTAACTGATGCCACATTTTTGTGGTGACGCTGACAAGCTGGTTGTAGATGATGCCGCATTTTTTGAATTCTTTGTACAGATAATCCTGTTCATTGAGATTGATATTCAACGGCAGCGTCAACACAAACGATGGCGTGCTGTTTTTGCTCCCAAAAGCCATAAGTTACCCTCCTCTCGTTTTTTGTTCTTCAACATAGCGTTGAATCGTAGCGTTAGACACATCACCAGCTGTGCTTACAAAATAGCTGCGTGTCCATACCTGCATATCAATATTGGGAAAGAATTCCTGCTTCAACTGCCTGCTGGTGTTTCCTTTAATGATTTTCATGATATCCGCTGCGCTCAATGTAGGCGGAGCATTCACAAAAAGATAACAATGGTCGATATGACATTCCATCGCCAGTATCACAATGTCATTTTGCTCGCAGATTTGGGTTGTGAGCTCCTTGAACCGGGCTTCAAACCCATCTATCAGAAAGAGCTTTCTCCGATAGCGAGGGCAAAATACAAAGTGATAGTTTATCATAGAAACAGTGGTCTTTGTGCGTTTGTACTCTTTTTTCATGTATCTATTGCACCACAATAGCGATACAAATGTGTTAAGCATCTATGAATTATTATAACATAAACACGGCACTTTTTAATTATGTTTCTCTACGCGCTTCTTCGACAGTGGCCTTTCATCCCACGGTTGAAACCGTGGGCTTTCCCGGCCTTCATTTTGTAATGCCGAAAGTGCTAAAGATATAACCTTTTTCATGTTTTTTTCTTCTTTCTTTGCGATAGAACTATTATACACCAAGAATCACTTCGGATTTTTCGTTTTCGTGAGAATGTAACCTATTTTGTTAGATTGCACAAATCAGGAGGTATGATTCCGTGCATTTATACTTTAGTTCTTTCCCTTCCCTGCTGGATTTTCCAAAGCGAAACCTTTAATCGGCGCTTTCCAAAACTGAACTTTTAATTTTCGTGTTTCGGGCTTGACAACATTTGAGACAGCTGAACTTCTGCTGTTAACTCGCTCCGGTTGTCTCATCACAGATTCGAAGCAGTACCTTTCGCTTTTGTGAAGAGCGGCCTGCGACAAAATTCCGGAGTTTCAGCAGTTCGCTTGCGACATTTTTCCGCGCCTTGGAGCGATATCCCCTTTCTAGCCGCAAATAGGCCGCAAGTTTGTTGCAACAATGAGTCGAAAGTATCGATATGTTGCTGTTTTATTGCTTTTGAGTTGTTTTCTAAACTTGCGTCTTACTTTGCGTTTTTCCAAAACGAAACTTTTAATTCGCATTTTCCGGAACTAAACTTTTATTTTTGCGTTTTGAGCTTGACAAGGCGTTCGGCTTTTGAACGGCACTTTCCGTGGAAAATAAAAGCAAGTCCTTGACAAGTCTCCGACAAGTCCTCAACAAGTGCATAGCAAGTCCGCAGCAAGTTTTCTGCCAATAGCACAAAGAAAAAAGCCACCAATCGATTTCACTCACTTGGTAGCTTACTTGTGTTCCTATACTGTTTTAGCCAAACAACTCATCCAACTTCTCGCTCAGCGTTCCATCCTTTGCATAGGGCAATGCATCGCACATACGAAAGTTATACTGCTTTCCGTCATGCTCCTCAGAGAAACCCAGAATATAGTTGGCTGCAATGCGATAGATAATTTCGGACGGGGCCAGACCGTAGACCTGATTTTCAAAGATATGTTCCAGCCGCTCCTTGGAGTTCGGGAACGCAGCTTTCATGCCTTCGCTCTGGTACAGACGCTTCACGATTTCGGTAATGTACAGGCCCGATTTCATGTACAGGTCAATAAAGGTCTTGTCCGGGTCATTAAAGCATCCGGGATTTTCTTCTTCCAAAAGCGATACCATCTTTGCCACGGTTGCTTTCGGGGTAAAGATTTGGTTCGTGCGCTGCGGCGGAATGTAGTCGAAGATGTCCTTTTCGTTCGCCGGGTCAAAATAGTTTGCCAGTTCACGCTTTAACCGCAGGAACTCTTTGATGGAATCATCAAACACGACTTCATCAAACAGCTTCCCGTCAAAGTGCTTCGTTTCGCCTGTGGCGGTATCCTTGTAATCACCGCCATCGCGCAGGAAACGGAACTGCTCCAGCGTGATGCTGGTGACTTCTTGGAAAACTTCATCGGGAACGATTTGGTCGAAGTTGGCAAGAGTGGTATCCTCTGTGCCATAGGCCATCAGAAATGACGGTATCGTGCGGGCAAAACCGCGTAGATGGTCGCGGATGGTATCTTCCACATCGTTCTTTTTGCGTTCCTCGATTTGTGTCTCATAGCTGCGGACAGTCTCTTTGGCGGCATCTTCCACGAAGCTGCTGACCGTATCATTCAAAGCTGTTTTCAGCTTTTCAGTAGCCTCTGCCTTTTTCTGGTCGAATTCCTGATTGATTTTTGCCTGTTCGTGGGGCGCAGCAGCAGCCAACTGCTCATGGCGTTCTTTTTCGATTTGGTTGGTTTCGATACGATAGTCGCCGTAAGTCCGCGCCACCAAACGGTCCGCATCCTCGCCCAGCTTCTTCTCTACACGCTTGGCATCCGAAGCCTTGATTTCCGTGCCGTAATTGGAGGTGGCAGCAGCCACGATGGGTTTAACAGCCTGCGCCTTGAAAGCCTCCTGCAACGCTTCCAGCGCCTTATCCTTGGGCTGGTTGTCAACGGCGACTTTATCAATAGCCTGCGTGACCTGTTTACCGACAGTATCATAGATTTTATCACCAAAAATGTCATCAGCCAGACCGATAACATAGCCCTTATCTACTTTGACATCGCCGTTTTCATCTACATGGACGCGGTCCAAATCTTCTTTCTTGACTTCCTGCTTTTTCGGCTCGTCCACGGGGGTGAACTTTGTAATAATGTCCACAACCGCCTGCGGAGCACCGAAGATGTTGGAAATGTTCTGGAACAGATAATTGGACATAAATCCGCGATTCACAACTTCTGTGGAGCGAATCTTTCGCGGAATGGAAAGCACCTTTTCGGCATCCAGCTCCACCATCTCGCCGTCTTCATCCTCACCGATGACCGGGAAGAAGTTCAGCAGTTCCTTGATGTGCTTTTTGCGGGTTTCGGTATCACCGCGACCATCGGAAGTGCTGGCATACAAGTCGTTGGCAAACTCCTCAAAAATCATAAGGGTTCGCGCCGGGTCAAAGTCGAAGATGTAGGCGTTCTCCTTGCGGTAGAACTTGCCTTTTTCACGGAACAAACACGGATTCTGCGCACGGAACGCCGCCTGCATATACAGGGACGCGCTCTTAATGCTGCTCAACATCAGCACAGCAGTCCATTCTGGAATCGTAACGCCCGTGGTAAGCTGTCCGACAGACAGCGTAATTGTTTTATCGTTCTGGGCGATAGCCTCGGTCACACTGTCAAATGCTTTCTTGGCAGAATCATCATCGTTCAGTCTGCCATCACCCACTGCCGCAACGACCTTGTAATCCTTGAAAACAGGATGGCTGTTCAGCTTGCGGGCCAGAGCCTTGGCACTGTCCACACGGTTCAGCAGCCAAAGCGTATGCTTTAGTTCATCGCGCAGTTCCGGGGTAGAAAATGGGAACTTGGTCTGTGTCGTCAGCGCATCAAGGAACTTGTCTACGGCGCTGTCATGCACAAAGTTTCCCGCCTGATTAACTGCAAAAAATTCATTCAGGTCAAAGGCCCATTCTTCGGTCTCGCCGTTGATTTCGATGCCCTGTTTCAATTCATCCCGAACGACCTCGGACATCTGATAGGTGAACATATTGAGCTGCGGCAGATTGGCATAGGGATTCTGCTCACTCTGGTCGCCCTGCCAATCACGCTTTTTCTTTTGCTCGTCGGCATAGGTCCAGTTATAGATGGCATCTTCTTTGAATTTCTCACTGGCAATAGCCTTGAACGGCGTGCCGGACAGATGCAGCGTAAAGTTGCGTTCAATGTGGTCGAACGCCACGTCCGTCTTGTAGGTATCTACACCCTCGTGTGCTTCGTCAATAATCAGAACATCCCAGTGAATATCGTTGACCTCTTTCAGCTTTTCAAATTCACCGCCAAAGTAAATGGAGCCTTTGAGGTCCTGCAAGCTGACGAACTCGATGCACTTGTAGTCGCCGTTATTCAGCATATCCAGATACTGCTTGCGGGTCACAACAAAAGGCTTGCCCTGCAGGGAGCTGGTATCGCTTACAAACAGATACCCGGAATCGGGACCGAGAAATTTCTCATAATCGGAATACCACGAGTTTGCAATTGCAGGGCGGTTTGTCACGATAAGGACCGTGTTCGCATTCATCTGCTTGCAGAGTTCATAGGCCGTTAGTGTCTTGCCGAAGCGCGGTTTTGCGTTCCAGAGGTATTCACCCTTGGTGTGCAGACGGCTGTAATCCAGCGTTTTCTCTACGGCATCTTCCTGCTCCTCGCGCAGATTATACGGGGTGGCGGCGGTCAGAGATTGTAGGATGCCGCGATTCGCACGGAAATCATAGAAGTGGTTGCGGGAGACAGGCCCGGTTACATGGAACCATTCGTTCTTCGGGTCGTTCTCAATGTTCAGCTTGCGCAGATAGCGGTGGAAGTCTTTGTCAGTAAAAGTATCGCCGGAGCCGTCCTCGAACGTGGCATTGCCGCGCCATTCTTCCTTGTATTCCACATCAGCAGTATGGGTCTGCTGACTCAGACGTTTGTCTACGTCCTGCTCGGTGTAGCCGATTTTCGTCCAACCGTTGTGGCGGGCAATCTCAGGAGTGGTATAGGCATAAATCATCGGAACAACGCGGTCCGTTGTTTTGATGACGATTTTGGCGCTCATATTATGCCATCTCCCTTACATGAGATTCAATGAAATCGATTTCCTGCTGAGAAAGACCATACTTCTTGTAGAGCTGCTGGTCAATGTCGTGGATAGAGGCCGACCAGTTGATGTCGGAGTTGGGGGTGAAGTCTTGGAGAGGAATTGTGCTCCATACAGATTTTGGCGTATGCTGTGTGGCCTTTTTTATACCAAGAAGCGCTCTAAACAATTTAGTTTTTATATATTTTGATTCAGCGACAGCCTCAACTTCGGTCAGAAATTTTCCAACACTCATAAATGTATCTGTTGACCCCTCATTGGGTTTTCCGATTTCCGGTAATGTCAATGTTTCACCAAATTGACCATTGCCATTTGCTTCAGGGAAGAACACTTTATATTTATCAAGATAATCGTTATTTATGACATATTCTGTCTTTATATACTTATATACACGAGTACCTTTTGTCCGCCCCAAAACCGTATAGTATGGAGCACCGTCTTGAGGAGGATTTTCTGTGAATACTTCTGGAAGTTTATCAAAGATGTTTGAAACAATCATGTTTCCTGTACCCTTGCCAACTTTAGACGCTGCGTCTGGAAAAGCTTCGAAAAAGACATTTGTCAGACGGTACATACCTCTTGGCGAAACAATGCTGTCCATAAAGCCAAGATTTGCCATATGCTTTACCTTGGCATAAATATGATTCAACTCATCATAGGGAGAAAAGACACCGATTTTCTCGAACACTTTATTTCTATCCCGTAACGTAATTGCTACACCGCCCTTTATTTCAGTAGACGGGAAAATCGTTGCAGCATCTTTTTCATACAGTAAAACTTCAAAGTGCTCATCATTGAGCATTTTTTCATTCCACTCTTTTGGTGTTTGTCCAGCATCAAAAAGAAATCTCGCTGGAGTAATAAGCTCGACAGTGTTAGCGATTTTATAAGCTTCATCCATGAAAAGATTATATACCGGGTTGGAACGCCCATTATTTTTTACAGGTTCTTGGTAGGCTGGGTTGCCAATGGCATAATCAAACTTCATATCTTTTATTTCTCTCCCTTCATTTTGTTGTAAGTGATTGTACGCATAGCTCGCCAATCACGGATTTTACATTCGTACTTTTTATTCTGCTTAGCCGCCTCGTCGAACAGCGTTTCCTGCTCAAAGTCACTTGCAAACAAGGATAACTGCTCGTAGTCGTCTGATATGTACAGTTCTTTGCCCGGAATCGTCCCTTTTAGACCATCCATCTGCCAGATATTCCAGCAGATTACATTGGCAATCTGGTTCAATTCCTTGCTAGTCGGCTTTCGTTTCCATCGCTCCTGCATATAGTCCACAAAGGTCATCAGCAGGTTGATGCGAGCAACCAACAGGTTGTCGCCCTGATATTCGTAACCATAGGTTGATTCAAAGGCCCGCCGTGCCCATTTCAGCCAATCAGCTTCATTATCAGTGTTCTCGTTCACGACCCGCAGCTTTCTGTCCAGAATCCCGATTCTGCTTTCAATCGAAAGTTCTTCGCCAGTAGCGGCATCGTAGCGAGATACCAGATAAGGAGCCTCGCCGCAGGTGATTTCCAGCCGCCGAGAATCAACATATCTCTGCCAGTCCAATCCTTTTTCAAAACTGATAGGCTCTTGCGTTGGCTCCCAGTGTTCACCGTTCAACGTATTAAATACGTTCTCACATCCAAACCAATCGTCATCGCATTTATTGTTCATATAGCAGACGACCCAAGAGGGCGTAAAGACCTCGGCTTTGGATTTCGTTCTTGCCGCCTGTTCTTCTTCCGCTTTCAAAATGCGCGGCTGGATAAGATTGGCATATACCCCGGAAATCAGCTCCGGCGTGATTTGATTATCCTGCCGATAACCATCGCCATATCGTTCATAAGTGTTTGTTGCCCAGATTATATTTTCACCTGTCGTCTTATCTGCCAGCAGATATCGCATTGCCGTTCTGACTGGATACGAATACAGGTCAATCAGTTTGCCCAGATGTGCCACCCCCGCGCAGCGCAGGAAGCAATCGGAGCTCATCCTTACGGAGAATTCCGTAAGGAAAGAGGCGCCTCTTTCGCGCTGATTGTTATTTTTGCAAACGTTTCTTGCTATTTTATATGGCAGCCTTTCTCTTTAAGCTGCATTTCTGTTATTTGATATTTGCTTTTTATTGCTGTGCAGCTTCCAACAAGAATCTGACCTTTTCCTGAACTGCATGTTCCAGCATCTTGAGCCGCTCATCACCGAGATTATACCGACTATGCTTTTTGAACTTGAAAGTCAGCAAATGCCGCAGCTCCTGTTTCTGTTTTGGTCCCATAACATGACAAGCGACTTCATCGAAGTTCGCATACAGAGCTGGAGCCAATGTCTTCTCCTGCTCGGAGAGATTACTTAAATCACCATCCATAACGTAGCAGTACAAAGACAACCCATTGTCAAAGATTGGTGCTGGCTTCAACAGCTGATTTGTATGGTTATCGACCAGGAATCCGAAGTTTCCAAGATGTCGGTCCGTGTTTCGAATCACAGCATCCAGAACCAGCATATCTGCCAAGTCATCCTTCCAGCCATGAGCATCATACCAGGCAACAATTTGGGAAATCTTGGAGGTTTCAATAAGCGTGGATGCCGGAACGAAGGAAATATCTTTGCTCGTGAACAGCTCACAGGTGGAGCAAAGCATTCCTTTCCACTTGGAAAGTCCATAAGAGATATGGTCAATTCCCATTGCCTCAGCTACCTGTGCGGCATAGAACTCAGAGTAGGGTTCTTTGCCAGTATTGGCAAAACCGCTTGTCCCGCCCTTGTAAAGCAGAACTTTACCGTCTTTTCTACGCCATGCTTTTGGTAGCATACCATTCGTTGTGAATTCAGGAGAAGACCGGAATTTCGATGCAGGAGAACTGCCGTAACCTGTAAAAGCAATTTGCGATAGCACTTGACTGAATCGATTGTCGAAAAGGTTTACCTGCGCGAAAGTTTTTGGGTCATCCGGATAAGTGACCCAATAGCAATCGGTTAGGGAGAGTCCTTTGCAGATTTGTAGGATACCGATGAAATCATTCTCGCTCAAGCCATTTTTTGATAGGAAATTCTGAGCATAAGCTCTGTTTGCAGGAATCGTCCGGTGCCGCAGCCAACGGGTCAATGATTCGTTGGTGGGCTTCATACCAAGGGGTAGGTACGTCGCTTTATCTTTGTTTGTTGAGGTAATGGCAACGTCAATACCGTCAATGGTTCGTTCGGCTGTAAAATGGAGCAGGATATCATCGAATTGTTTCAGCACCAAATCCATAAAGCACCCTCCTTTCACAAATAATTTATAGGAATATTATAGCATATAGCGCTGTTCCTCTCAATGTTTGTTTTAGCAGCACTTATGCAACTTTGACCGTCTCAAATTCCCAGGTAACGGTATCCACAATACAGAAAGACTGCGACCCGTACGGAGCCCCGTCACGATAGGTCGAGAAAGTATCACAGGAGAGCACTCCACCTTCCAGATACACTTCTTTGACTGGCGTATGCCCCACCACTTGCAGATATTTGCCGCCGCGAGAACATTTTTGCGGTTCTGTGGTGCTACCCGGAGTTGAACAAAGAGATTTGCAAGGCCGCCGTGCATGAAAAGTGTTTTGTCAATTTTGTGGATATAGGCAATTTGGCTTTTCTTTGGCAAGGCATTTGTCAACTTTTTAATTTCTTGACACACGAGTCCTCTCTTTTCCGGATGGAATCCGGTTTCCGGTTTTCCCCAGATGTAGCTCAGGTCATGGTTGCCATAGCACCAGAGAGTCTCAGGATATTTCTTGGCAAATGCAATTGCAGCATCGTAGGTTTCCAGATACTGCGCATCATCATGTACCCCGAAATCATCTGCCAAGTCCATAAGGCAGACGGCCTTGTCCGCAATGCCTTTTTTCATGATGGTATCTGCCTGCGCAAACATCCAGGGGTTCAAATGGCAATCTGGAATGACTAAGACCTTCATGGCTCTTCACCTCTCTTTTTTGTGTTTACTATTTAGATTATATACGATTCGCACCGAACGTCGAGAATTCCGTTCTGGAGAATCATTGTGTTCGGCCGCCATGGCATCGTGCTGCCGGGCCAAGCTGAGCCACGCCAAATAATGCTGAATCGGAATTCAGTGAAATTAAATTCAACGTTTTTGAGAATACAAGAAGAGCCCCCGCCAAGCAGCGGAGGCTCGCTTTTTGTGCAGCAAAGCTCAAAGTCCTAGGGGTATTTCTCCAAACGCCAGGAAATCTCCCTCATATTTTGTGCGAAGGCACTACCTGTTCGTTCTTCCCAAGCGGTTGGGCCTGAAGCAGGGCGCTCACATCGAAACTGGAAGCGTTGTACACCGTTACGCCATGTTCCAGAGCGTATTTTACCGTATATGCTGTGCCTCCAGTATTTCTAGTACAATAGGAGATGCAATAGGCAGAACAATCCACTAAATGCCGGTCTCTTAAAAGATATACTCCCCTGCTTGGCTCTTTCGCCGCATAGACAATCTTATCCACCTGTTTGTCTATCTTCTCTGCGTGCCGCTGCTGTTCCAAGCTCCATTTAGAACGGTATCCCTCAAATGGTAAAACCTCAATGATACGAATACGAGGATGTGCAGCTTTCAAGGAAACCAGCATATCTGCCATGAGGGCATCGAACCCTAAAGAGCCACCGATACCAAAGTATATGACTCCCTGCTGAATGAGAGGAATCAGTCGATGCTCTACTCTGGCTAATATTTTGAGCTTTTCTCCCGGTGGGATATCCTTGTGCCCGACAAAGCAGCAGGTTTGCTCTCGATACTTGCTATTCACAATGCTTCACCTTCTTTCTGTGAATTGTTTTAGAGTCGTTTCGTCTGCTTAATATTGTGTTATAATGTTTAAGCGATAAAAATATCGGAGGGCTATCGGTATGCTCGAGCTTACAAAAGAACAAATACAACAACTTGTTGATATTATTGAAAATAAGCAAAACTGTCATTGCAGTGTTTCTACCAGCATGCGTACTGTTTGGATTACCTCAAACGATGGAAAGAACGAGTTACGTGTTGCTTTTCTTGGCCATTTTGCACTGGTTCTTTCTCGTGTTGAGTTCGCGCATAAGCGTTGTGGTACGATGACAGCGATACTTTCGGCTTTGAAGAAAATTTGCGAAGAATACGGTGTACACCGCATTATCATTCAGTCCGTGTTAACGCATGAAATGGAGTCATTCTGCCGCAAATCCGGTTGCAAGCCTGACCCAAACGCTACTATGAAAGTCGATGGAGTCTTGACGGGCAATTATTTCTTCGACTTTTAGCAAGAGTCTGCTGCTGCAGCGTTTTCTTTTGCCTCAACAAACCACTTGTCTTCCTCAAAGAACAGATATGTTTTGGCTCTTCCTATTTGGCAGGTATAGCGTACCCCAACACCACCAGTCTTTGAGTATTTGCGTGGCAGCACCTCCGAGATACAGGTGATGTCGAATTTCTGGCCTGTGTCCCAGATGACTGTTTGAGGTGTCAGGATACCTTCAGGAGAAAAGTCGGCAATGACTTCTACATATTTCTTGATTCTTTGTTCTGGCATAGCTTAGACGCTCCCTTGCAAATACCCATGTGGGTGAATCGTATGGTCACCCTTTGCATCACAATGCGAGAGAAAGCGGTCCTTGTACATAACAGCCCTTTGTACAGAGTAGTATCCGAATCGGTTTCGTATCCCATCGATTGCGGATTCGAGTCGTTCAGTCTCCTCTTGCTTTTCGGCACTATACTCAAAAGATATCTGGTTTGGTTCGGTATCCGGACGCAGGTCAATGGCACGCACACCGACTGAGCGAAGATGCTCACTCCACCGATAATTCTTCTTGTACAGCTGGTACGCTGCCTCTGCAATATCCTTTTCCTGCATCGTTGGCTGAGGCAGCTTGACTTGCCGTTCAAAGCTGAAAAGGCTGGAATCTCGGAGACTCACTTCTACTCCTCGACATCGGAAATGATTCTCCCGGAGGCGGGCCGCAACACTCTCCGAAAGAAGATAAAGCACTATCCAGACGTCCCCATCAGTTAGGAGGTCTCTTGGCGTGGTCCAACTGTTCCCAACGCTCTTGATGGGTGCTTGAGCCTCCCTGTCCTCGTATTTTGCTACCGTTCCCGTATCAAGCCCGTTGGCAAATCCCCATAGCATGGGACCGATTTTTCCGAGTTTCTCTTTCAGAAAGCTTGGATTGGTGGTCGCCAAGTCACCGATTGTATGGATACAGTAGTTTGCCAGCTTTTTCCCCGTTCTGGACCCGACATACAAAAGGTCCGTGGCAGGCAGCGGGAACACGATATCTTTCCAGTTTGACCTTGATATGACGGTGATGGCATCCGGTTTCTTATAGTCGGACCCCAGCTTTGCAAAGACTTTATTCCAGCTGACCCCGATAGAACAGGTAATGCCGAGTTCATCCTTGACGGTATCGGAGATTTGTTTAGCTATTTCTTCCCCTGTTCCAAAGAGAGACCGGCTTGCGGTACAGTCGAGCCACGCCTCATCCAAGCCAAACGGTTCAACCATGTCGGAATATCTGAGGAATATCTCTCTGGTGTATCCGCTGTATCGTGTATATAAATCATAATGAGCCGGAACAAAGATGATATCTCGGCAATGCTGCTGTGCTTCCCACAGAGCCATCCCGGTTTTGACTCCCATCCGTTTGGCCGGATACGAGGCGGTCAACACAATGCCATTTCGCCGTTCCGGGTCGCCACACACCGCAATCGGCTTTCCCTGCAGCTTTGGGTTATAAGCCGCCTCGCAGCTTGCGTAAAAAGAGTTCATGTCACAGTGAAGTATCGCTCGTTCGCTCGCCATGATTGGCCTCCTCAGTCGGCTGCAACACCTAATAGTTGTTATTTGCGCCTTGTCGGTTGTTATCGGTTGTTATTAGTATAGCAAATACAACCGTAAGTTGCAATATGTGCGAATAAAATAGAATTTGGAAGTCCAATCAAATACACTACAACCAGCGGTCATCGAAGAAATTTCGCGGATTTTCAGCAGCTATATGGAATGGTTACTCTTTTGTAATGTTTGCTTACTTGCCGGGATATGCGAGCCAGGTACAATAGGAGTTGTACAACAAATACTACATTGAAGTATTTGTGCAAAAACTATCCAAACGAAGGAGAACGAAAGAACATGAGAAACAAAAACCTGACCGCTGCCGCTGCTGTGGCAACCGCTGCAGCCCTGATGCTTGCCGGATGCGCTACTCAGAAGCCTGCCGCTTCCTCTTCCGAAGCAGCTTCTACCGCCCCGGCTGAAAGTTCTGTGGTTGAGGAGACTACGCCGGAGGAAGCGCCTTCCGAGGTTACTGATGTAGGCGAAGCTGCTGCAGAGGACCTTCTGTTGAGCACCGAGACGATGCACTACAGTGCTGATGATGAAGATGGCGTTGTTACCGTCCATAAGTACGATGAGAACGGCAATGAGGTTTTCATGCGTGAAATCGACAAAGCAAGTGATATGGACACCGTTATCATCAAAGAGCTGGACGAGAACGGCAATGTCCTGAAAATGACCTCCTACCTCAATGGCGAGCAAAACTATCTGTACACTCAGGTTTTTAACGACCACGGGGACCTGATTGAACGCGATGATGAGGATGGCAATCCTTCCATCGTATGCCAGTATACCTATGATGACAACGGCCGGAAACTGAGCGAAGAGTCCTACACCGTAAGTGATGGTGAGCAGTATCTGAACTACTCCACCGCCTACACCTATGATGACACCTACGAGCTGCCCGTCACGGAAGTTATCACGAATGACAGCGGCGTTCAGACCACGACCCGCGATTTCGATACGATGGATGTCGATGGCCTGTACATCGAAACTGTCAGCGAAGATGGTGCAGATGACATTGTGTATCACAAGCGCGTGAGCGACAACCAGACCACTTATTATTTTGGTCAGGGCAGTGAGGTCTCGACCGAATACGATGAGCATGGTAATATGACCAAACAGCAGGGCAAAGATGCTACGATGGGCAACTTCGAACAGACCTTCGAGAACACCTATGATGACAATGGCAATCTTGTCTCCATGAAGTCCACCTACAATGGTGATGATGGCTATTTCATTGATTATACTTACGCATCCCTGACCGACGCAAGCTACAACGGTGAGGGCACGCTGCTCTTTGATGCAGCCACAGATACCCCGTCTGTCGCCTGATGCTTTTCACGGCTAAAACAGGAACCTAAACTATTGGAGTCACCTTCGGGTGGCTCCTTTCTTTTTGTTTGAGCCTATCTTGTGGTATACTGGAAAAAAGGAGTGTGAAATATGAGTATCGAAGAACGCGCAGCGGCTGCTGCTGAACTGAAAGCAACTGGGAAATACAACTGCACGCAATCAGTGGTCAAAATGTTTGAGGACAAGCTTCCTCTTGATGATGAAACGCTGATGAAGCTGACGGCGGGATATGCTGCCGGGATGGGCTGCATGGAAAGCACTTGCGGGGCCCTGATTGGCGCTGTCATGGTGGCAGGCATTCTCACGGATGGCAAAGGCACGCCCCGTATTTCCAAAGAGCTTGTACAGAATTTCGAGCGTAAATGCGGCGCGACTATTTGCAAGGACCTGAAAGGCATTGGAACCGGCAAAGTTCTGTGTCCCTGCCCTGAATGTGTCCGCAATGCGGTCCTTTCGCTCGGAGAGGTTTTGGAAGAATAAGGCAATAAGAAAAGAGGAGCTGCTCTAAGCCCCTCTTTTTTCTTTTCCCTATTCTGTTTCTTTGGCAAGGCCCAGAATCTCTTGTGCCTGCGCCATGTCTTTCGGAATCTGGTCTTTTGGGTAATGCCGAATTTCGACAACACGTCCAATGGCTATTGTGTGCTTCATCGGTGTCGGGACCACGACCGTATCTCCCTCGCAGATTTCATCCCCGCATCGGTAATAGCGCGTTCCGACCGCGCCGTCAATATCGACGCCACAAAAAGCCACTTCATTGCTCTTTCTCAGTACCTTGTTGTACGAACGAGAATCGAAAAGTATTCCGAGGCTCTGGCCCTGGAAGAAGTCTGTCAGCCTGCCAACAAAGTCCGGCCAGTTATCGGGCAGGCCGTCCTTATCGAATGAGCCTTCCAGAACGGAAGTGTCTCCACTGTCACGAGTCACGACTATTCTATAGGTCTTTCGAACTTCATCCTGTACAGTATCTGGTGAGTTCCCTTTCGGATGAGAAAATACGCTCTGGTCCTCATACAGCTTGAGGAATTCCACTACTTTGTCTTTGAGCTCGTATTGCAGCGAGATGCGTCCTGTATTTGCGATACGGCGATTATAGGTTATCGACCCTTGAGAGCTGATGAGCAGCCACTCATGTGTATCGTGTATACAAGTCTCATACTCGTTGGCATACTTATCTTTTACCGCATCCGCTGCAGTCTGTTCTAGGCTGATTTCGATGGATTTCACCTTGTTCTTCGTTTCGGCCTTAACACAAAGACCGAACAGCTCTGGCATTCCGGTTCTTTGCCGAAGGATATCCGTGAGAGACTCATCGTGATAGCGGTAGTCCTGGCCATTCGCCCCGTGGTAGAAGTATACTTCATTGTCATCCGTTAGAAGCCTGACACGCCAATGTCCACTAACTGACGGGATGCGTTCCCTGCGATAGTTCGCGAATGTTTCGGAGAATGCAGCAAAGATGTAGTCAGCATCGGCTTGTGAAATACGGGTTTTAGCCTTTTCCGTTCCCTCTGGCGTCTTTTGCGTGAGCTTCGCTGTTCCATCCCGTGAGATTTCGAGAAGCTGCTTTTCATCGAACCCTGGCAAAGTGGCTTGGCCACTCGGCAGGACCTGATTCTGATTTTCTCGAGAGCACCATGGAACGGCAAGTCCTCATGCGTGATGTATGTTCCCATTAAGGTTCCTCCGCAATAATTTATTGGCTTCAGGAAGGATATTTCCGGTTCCAGAAATACACAAGGGTTTTCTCGATTCTATCCTGATATTTTCTTGGGTCTACTCGCTCGCAAAACACAGTTTGTTGAACGCCATGCCGAATCGGTCATCGACACATACAATCGGTATCACTTGGTATTTACCCTCCTTGCTATCATTGTGCCTCGTCTTCAGCTTCCGAACTCAATATTTACGGAACCATCCGCTGAAATCTTGATGCGCATGGTTTTGATATATCGTTCATAAAACTGTTTTTCCTCAGCCTTCGAAAGCTCGATGCGGGTCTGTAGATAAGCTACATTCATCATTTCCTTGACGTTAAAGCTTTCAAAGTGCCTGCTGACAAAGCGCTGGCATTCACTGAGCAGTGCATCGACCTTCATCTTATGTGATTGTCCGCCTTGGCAAAACTGGTCCAGGTAGCAAAATGGAATATCGCTGTCAATCATTTTCTGTACGATTTCGCCGCTGACTTTGTTTTGCTCAACCATCACGAGAAATTTGGCGGTGGACACGGAACTGATAAGGCCCCAATAGTCGGAATCCGATGAAAACAGCAGGAAACTGTCCACCTTGTTGACATAGTGCTCCTTGCAGCACCCCGCCACCAGCATCACATCCACAAGGCTTTTCCCGGTAAGGACTCGTTCTGACATTTGATGTTCAATAACCGCCTTTGTGTGTTTCTGAAGCAGATTCCAGGCAGAAGAAGCATTAACATCATTGTACAAAATGATTTTTGTGATTTTAGCAAGCGTTTCCGGCTGCATACTTTGAAGAGCCGCACACAGTTTCAGCGGGTCACAGTTTTCGCAGTCAACGAGAGCAACCGTCTGCTCGCTGGCATCCACAAATCCATAAATGTTTCTCTTGGTTTCTCTTCCTTCTCCTCTGACATTGGAATAACCGGTGAACACCTCACCATTCTGCTGATAGAGTCGGCTCAGGAACTTTTCGTCATTATAGAGAAGATTCCCCTCTTCGTCTTTGCTCCACCGCCAGTTAATGAACATGCGATACGGATAGCGTTCGAGATTTTCCATATAGTACTCGAACACTTCCTTGGATTTCTTTGTGCTATTGCCGCCAGGGATAATAAATAGCTGCCGCACAAACTCCCAATTGACCCAGATTGGAAACAGAGATTTACAGGCATCGATGTGCTGCTGCAAGAGAGCATTGATTTTTGGAAGGTATTCTTCCAGCTTTGGATTCGCTTTTATGATATCGATTCCATCTTTTCGAAGCTGATTAACCATGCCTTGTGTCTGAGGAATCGTATGCAGGTTCTTTAACTCCATCAGAATAAGCATTGAAAAGCGCTTGAAGTTCCGCTCTATCTCGGTCCGCAGGCCACAGAGGTTTCGGATGATGCGAGCGTCTCGGTTATCGCTGAGTTGCTCATAAATATCTGAATCCAAGCCTGTATACTGGCTCTTCCAGTGAGAGTCTGGCACGCCAATAAGGAAAGCGACTTTTGAGACAACATCATACTCCTCACCGCGCCGTTCACGGTACTTTTCCCGCTTTGAGAGCTCCTCCGTCTCTGCGTCAATCATTCGTTCCATATCACATTCCTCCCTCCTTGAATGATATCGGTATTTTTCCGTTCTACCAAGATTATATTTGTGGTCTTTGTGATTTTCCTTGCTCACGCTTCCCTGCGGCTCATCCGATTCTTGCCCATCTGCTCCACCTGATATCAGTCCTGCGAAGCTCAAATGTATGTCACTATTATACAATGGGCAGTCTGCTTTGTGAACTGCTTTTATCAAAGCCGAATAGCCAAGTCTCTGGTTTTGGTTACAGGAGAGCTTGCTGAGACAACCGGGCAGCCAAAAAGACAAGCTGGCAGTTGTCACAAGGCCCTGCAGACGTTCTGAACCTATCTTATTGGGACGACTGCGCTCTGCTGAGAAATCGGTATGCCTTGGCATAGATTCGTTTTGACCAGGCCATCCGTTCTGATGAACATTATGAAACCAGACTTTGGACTGATTGCTCTACCTCCTCACAGCCGTCAGAAAGCCCTTACCTGCGCATCGTTTTCGTATGAGCAAGGAAACTTTACCCATGCAAAAAGAAAAAGCACCACAGAGGCTCTGTGCCCCCATGGTGCTTATGCATTCTTTAGAGATAATCGCTCAACTTAATGACGCCGACCGAATTCAGCGATGTGTCAATGTCCAGATAAGTGCATCCGGAGCAAGCCCTGTCGAACCTGACGATTTCGGAATGCGGGATGTGCCCAAAGATATAGAGCGTCTTATCGTGTCCAGACCGTACCTCATCCGGGTCATAGCTATAATATCTTCCAAAAGGATTATTATGCGTAATCACTATATGCTGATACTTATATGGTTCCGTATAATCGATATTAACCTCAGTAGCCGTCTGATTCCAAAGCCATTCAAACCCTGCTCTTTGTTTCCTTGTACAGGAGAGGTACTCGTATATAGTTCTTTCAGCATCATAGGGATTGCCGCACATCACTTCCAGCAAGTACAGAATAATCTTCCAAAGGCTATCGTCTTCCCATGCTAATGTATAAGCGATAAAGGCTCGAACAAAAGCATAGAAGGTCTTAGGCTTTCCCTGAATGATTTCGATTCGTTTATCGGCGCTGCACTCATACTCTTTGAGTTCTTCTTTTGTTTTGGGATAAGTATATCCTGCCTTGTATGTTCTGAATATCCCTGCTGCAAACAACCGAATCTGGGGAACTTTGATTAGCACATGATAGTATTGCAGTAGCTTCTTATGCTGAAGCTCATGATTACCCTGAACCAACTTCACATCACATTCATGCTCCTGCAGAAAGGATACCGTTCTGGCATTATTCTTTCCCCGGTCGGTGACATCTCCCACGCAGATGATAGTGTCGCCTTCCTGCCAGCCAGACGCATTGAGAGATTTCATCAATCCCTGATAGTTCCCGTGGATATCGCCCACTACAAAGATTTCGCCCATCCTCATCTCCCCTTCTTGTTTTTCTTAAAGCATCATGAGCAGCCGTTCCATCTCGTTGTTGTCCTTGTAGGAAGAGATTGCCATATTTCGCCGGTCGCGCTCCTGCTCTTCTTCGGGATACCAGTCTTCGGTATAGTCATCACCGAGAAGTTTCTTGGCAATGTCTTCAATCGAGAATCCGATTCGAGGTTCCTTGTTTTCATCAAAAGCCCTCTGCGCTTCCTCAAATCTCGTATCGAGCTTTTCCTTTTCCAGCTCAACGCCGGATGCATCTACACCAAAGAAGGTCATCTCCCATAACACGCGGGACAGGCAGAATTCAAGGCCATAGATGTAGATGCTGGATGGCGCAAGTTTCCAGCTAAGAATCTCATCCCAAGCACTGAGCTCAAAAGCATATTTCGTGGGAAGGTCCCGCTTCATCACTGCATTCTCGATTTCGTCCGTGCTCATAAAGGTCAGCATCTCATCACTGATGGGTTCAGATTCTTTCAGGTGCTCTTCTTTCCATTTACGGAGGTCTTCCACTTCGATGCAGACAGTGTCATCCCCCTCGTCGCCAAATCCCTTGCAAACCACAATGATACTCTGTTCATCCGGGTTCACCGCTTTCGGCGTGACGGTCTCCATTCTTGCAAATGCTCTATCGACTTCCTTGACTGCTGCCGCCTGTTCCTCGTTATCGGAATACATAGCAGCAAATTCTTTCTTCAGCTTATTTTTATCGCAATGCATAAACGCTTCATAAATGTTCTTGAAATCAATCTTTGTCATATCATTTTCCTTTCTTCGTTTTCTGTTCTTTAATGATGGTCACCTTGACTTTGGCCGCCAGTTTTTTCTTAACTGCCTCATATTCCTTTTCGGTGCCTTTGAATATGATTTTATTGTCGCCGCTGAGCATCGCTTCCTGCACGCTCAACGGGTCAATGCATTCCGGGTATTCTGTATGCAATCCCACGAATGTTTCTGAACCATGTGGGCGTGGACTTATTACCTCATATACCATTCTTATCTCTCCTCTAAACCAAAAAAGACGAATGGCAGCTACGCAACCGGCAGCCTGTTATCGGGCAGCGGCTACGCTTTCGTCATCCGTCCTTCGTTTCTTTGCAAGCAGCTATACTTCATTGTATGGCCTACGGTATGCGGGCCTACGGTACTTTCAAAGTAGTCCGTTGCAGCTACGCTTCCCGCAAGTACCTTTTGTTCAACTTTAGGCAAGTACCTTTCCATCCGCCTTCAGGCAGCTTCAAGCAGCAAGTGACTTTTCCGTCTTCATTTGGCTTCAGGATGATTCATGCAAGTACCTTTTCAACTTTAAGGCAAGTTCCTACGGTTTCAAGCACCTACGGTTTTGACCAGGTTATTTGTCATCGTCATCGTTATTTTCCCGGTCTTCCAGAATCTGCGGATAAATCCAAAACATGAAATACGCCAGGATAATATAAGAACCAACAAAATGGAAGAACAAGGCCGGTGCAGTCATGGTATCCAAAAGACCAATGAACTTGAAGACAACAAGTGTTAAAGCAGAATTAACAAGAAACACAAGGTCCAGAAGCAAGATTCGACCAACAGTGATATTCGACATATTTTATGCCTCCTCAGCAAAATATTGATGCAGTGACTCTGATACGATTTCCTGCGTTTCCTGGCTCCACCGGGTATACGCGTTATCGGGGAACTCGGCGTTCTCTACCATGCTCAGTTTCCAGGAGGATACGGGAGCCCCGTTCTGGACTGTAATTATGGTGGGTGCTCCGATTCTCTTTTCACCGATACTGATGCTTTCGCCGTTCTCGTCTTTCACAGTATAGTCGATGAGATAATCGCTCAGCCAGTCAAGAAGCTCATAATACCCTTTTCCGGGAGCCACGGTCATGACCGGGCCATTCAGAGTCTCATCAAATTCATACTTGTCGCGGTAGTTATCAATCTGGCAATAGTAGAGGGTCTTTCCATCTTCTTTTGCGGTCTCGATAAGTTCCGGCATCAAGTTCCGGCAGTAAGGGCAGGTAGGAAATGCAAAAACGATAATGCCATCAGCTACGCTTCGTGCCTCCTCCGCCGTCACTTCTTTGATGGAGGCAAAGGCAGGGACTTTGATTTCCTGAAATGTCTCTTCCGATGTAGAGCTACGCTTCGTTCCGTTATAGCCCTCATAAGTTCTCGACAAAGCCACAGACGGCATTCCGGCTGTATAGATTGCTGCCGCCATCGCAAGTGTTGCTGCAGCGTATGAAATTAAAAACTTTCTTTTCATAGGACATGCTTCCGATTCAGATGACCTCTAACTACAACTACGCCGTGCTTTCCGTGCTTTGATTCTTGATTGGTTTTTGACTTTGAATTTGTTTTGACTCGTTCGTGCTTTGAAAAAGTCTTGGAATTGGTTATGCTATTGCTCCTGCTCCGGCTTTTGACTCCGGTTTTTGAAGCCCTCATTGGAGGAGCAGTTGCTCACGAATTCAGGAATTTTGATTGGATTGCATTTGAATGATTTGTAGTCAGAGGTATGCACAATTATTTTCTTTCTATATTTGTATTATACCATAAATTGCACTTTTTCTCAATTTGAAAGCAGGTTTGTTAAATGAAAGTTCACGATTAGCGGTCAAAGTACTGTCATACTGCCAAGTGACGAAAGGCTACAGCGTTTCGGTTAGCCTTTTAATGCTTCCTGGAAAAAAGCATTGTCCATTCGCTTTGTCTTTCTCTTATACGGCGGAATCAAGTCAGATACTTGTTTATTCTGCTTTGTCTCTTGTGCCTCCGCCTTTTCTTTCTCTTCAGATTCCGGGATGTCGAAATCGTCATCGAAGTCATCGTTGTCAAAGAACCAAGAGCACACAGACGATTCACTCATGGTCTTGAGTTCAAGGCACTCTTCACAATAAGTTTGGGGTTCCCCCACACGCGCTTCAAATTTACGCTTGCAAGTTGGACATACACGAATCGCTATCATTGGTCATTCATCTCCTCTTCATTGTATCCATTATGCGTCAACGGGTTTATTCCATCGCGACGAATTCCGTCGTCGTCATATTTGTGCGCTGGCATTGGAATGTTATCGAAATCCTTGAAATCAAGAACTTTGTTTCCTAATGCCCGGCTGATGCCGTCTTGCGTTCCTCGCTCGCAGACGACATGATAAGGCGTTCGTCCGCTTTTCTGATATTCGAGCTCTTCAAACTCAATGACCGGTAGCATTATGGTTTTGTGTTGCTGTTCATTGATGTAAGTTTCCACATACCGTCCGGCACTAACTGTCGTATGGTTTTCTGCCATCTCATCCAGCCACACGGAAATCATTTCATTGAGTTCATTCCGTGTTAAAGTAGCCGTTCGAGTAAGAAGCTCAACGCCGATAGAGCTTATGGGAACGAAATAGCTGTACTTGTAGACTTGCTCGAGATTTGTGAGCGTCAAGAGCCTTGTTGCGTTATGGGTTTTGATGATATCAGCGCTGTCGATTGCTTTGCCGTACTTATCGCCAGTAATGATTTTGGGAACCATAGCGCAGGTCTTGCCGATAACGATGCACTTGGGCGGCATGCTGCAGATAGTCGTGAAGTCCTCATCCGTTGCTGCAAGTGAGCTGGACTTCAAGAGCTCCATCACTGCACTCACGCGCCGCTGTTCGTAAGATACAACCCATCGCATCAGCTTATCGAGCGTACAGTAAAGAAAAGAAATGCCCGTGCGATTGATTACGATACCTACCAGACGGCTTTGACCGAGCGTGTACTCCTCACCCATCGTGCTGCTTGCCTTGATGGTTGCAGAGATTTCATCGGATAGGAAAAGAAGCCCTTTGTCATAGAAGAAGTCGCTCATGAAGGATTGGGACGCATCCTGCTCAGGATTAAGAACATCAATCAGCTTGATTCCAGCTTCCTTGGCAGGTTGAATTCCCGTCGCCCGGCACATGCAGAGAGTGGTTTCCACCCTGGTAAGCCGTCCCTGTTCGCCTTTGATTCGCCGCTTCATAGCTGCCCGCTTGTCTACATCCAGAGCGTCTTTTTGAGTGTTTCGGATGTATTTCAGACCGTTCGGAGAGATACGCACATACCGCGATTCATCCCTCGTAAAGACCTCAACATACCCATGCTTTTTGGCTGCTCTCAGAGCTTTTGTGACACATTGATATGGGATGTCACAGAGAGCAATGGCAAGCTGCTTGTGCTGGATAGAATCAACGCCATAGAGATATACGAGAAGCTTTTGTTCGTTCGTCATAGTACCACCAAAGTTGTCCGTTCGATTCCGTACCTCATACGAATCGCAGGGCTGAAATTTATATTGTACCGCATAAAATCAAAAATAAAGAGTAACATTTCTAGAGAGCGAAAATGTACCGCCTAAAAATGTTACTCTTTTATGTCTCTAAAAATGTTACCGCCGGACTACGTTAGAGCCAATGGAAGAGCTCGGTTTTCGAGCAAAGAATCACATCCAAATATGGGTCAGATTCGGTCGGAATCGCGGTGTAAAGGAAGCTCATCATATCCCATCCGTCGCCGTGTTGGAGCACCCTGCAAATGGCGTTTGTGATGGCTCCTGTATAGACGTTATTGCTGTCAATCGGGGTCTTATTCATGGGTGAAACACCACGGCAAAACACAAGGAAGAGCTGCTCGGAAGGCAGGCTGATTGGTCCATTTTGGGCAATAAATGCCTTGATAGCAGCCTCCGTGATGTAATCGAATTCAGCATCAAGGTAATACTGCCCGACAGCATCCTTTACCTTTGCCTTGCGGCTGTACCACTCATGCTGAAAAGGTGGCAAGAAGGAAGAAAACCGGAGTTTGAGGAAGCTATTTTGAGGGATAGAAACCGTACAAAAATCGCTCGGAATTGTCGTTGCAATGTTATTTCGCTGATACGGTGCAGGGGCTTCATTGTTCTCAAATGAGACGAGAATTGACCGCTCGGCTTTAAGAATCTCAATTGAGACCTCGTTACGAACGGAATCCGGGAGCTTTTTCAGTGGAACATCGTCCGGAACCGATTTCAAAGCATCCACTGCCTTTTGGAGCTTGCTTTTCACAAATTTTGTCGATGCATTGTACAAAACCGGAGCCTGATATTCAGTTTCAGGAACATCATCACTGATGCTGTGCTTTGAATTGCTTTTGTCGATGTATCGCTTATAATCACTTAATGATGGGAACGCCATTCCAAACATCCTCGTCGTCAATCTGTTCCGTCACATTCAGGTCATAATTGTCGCTGACCGTGCAGAAATAACGAATTCCGCATTCACTCAAAAGCTTTCGATTTGCACCGGGGGCCAGGATTGCGATACGGGAAGTGACCGGCATCATATCCTCACGAATGCCAAGGCTCCGAATCGTGTCTCCTAAAATAAGTTCGTTGCCACGTTCAAATTCACAAACATAGTAGACACTGCCATCGAAGCAGAAGCTCAACAGCCAGGGAGTGCCGCTGGGAATCGTAAAATTACGACTCTCCGGCAAAAATTCACATGCAACGCGGAAAGCACGGCAGCGCTTGCGGATACTGCTCGTCATCGTGATGTAATCGGCTTTCGCCAACCCTTCTTTGGTAGGATAGCAAGCCGGACGGCGGTTGGAGCCTTTACGGCAGGCGTTGTAAATGATTTCCTGCGCCATGTTTTTGCTGACCTGATATTGACGAGTGAGATACTCGGCCATCAGTTCATTGGGAATAACAGGGATAGCATCCAGCAGTTCGCGGATATCGGAATTGTGAATCTCAGACATACAAATGTCTCCTTTCATTTCTAGCAAAATGAACCAATGTGTTCTTTTGCCGTTTGTGAACCATAAATTAAACGCATTAGCGTTGTGCTTACGTGAAATTGAATTGTGCCTTTTTATGGATAAAAGAAAAAGAATGACATATTTTGAAAGTGAAAAATGAACACATTTTAACGTGTACATTCACAGCTTTACTCAAAATGTATCATTCTTTATAATAATCAGCGCTCCTTTGCCTTATTTTGACGTTTCAAATATCACATTTCAACATCAATGACGGTATTTTCCGCCGCCTTCTCTTCTTCTTCCCGCTTTTTCTTTTCCAGAGCCTTGCGGCGTTCGTAGAAGGACTTAGCATCGGTTGTGATTTCCTTGGCTTCATAGTCATCGGCCACAAAATCGACGAACAGTTTTGCGGATGCAGAGCAAACCAGACCTTGACCACGCGGCAGGCTGGATACCGCTTCCATCTCAACGCTGGTCAGCTGAATGGCTTCCTGAAGGGCTTTTGCTTCGGACGGAATCAGGTGCATGATGATTTTGGTATCGGCGTTACCAATAATTGCCTTGCCGTATTTGCCGCCCTTGTATTCGTAGAACTGAGAAATATCCTGAGTCATAGCAAAAGCGGAACCGCCATAAGCACGAATCGTACGGAAGATTTCAACAACGTCTTCAGCTGCCTGCTCGTTGGAGTCAGTGCCAATCAATTTCCAGCATTCGTCAATAAATACGGCTTTGCGCTGTGTACGGTCCTCTTTGATTTTCGTCCAGACAAAGTCCAGAACCACGAACATAGACATGGTAAGCAAAGAGCCTTTCATGCCATTGAAGTCAAATACGATGTACTTGGAGTCAAGGTCCACGTTGGTGTGGTGATTGAAGCAAGCCATAGAACCGTTAATTAGCGGATTCAAGATGTTGCATACGGTATGCAGTTCAGGTTTTTTTCTCATTTCCTCCTGCAAATCTTCCAGCAGCGGCATCACCTTATAGTTGCCATCTTTATCGTAGATAGAGTTGTTATCACGGGTGATGTCGAACTTTGCGTATGTCGCATACAGGCAGCCGTCAATCAGCTGCTCTTCTTCCTGCGTCATATTGCGAACAACCAGGTGCAGGAACGAAAGAATCGTATGAATTTTTTTGGTCAAGAAGGAGCCGGAAGCCTCATAATCATCCAGCAGTTTTGCGTCCTCATCGTCAGGAGCGCGAATGTCCATGATGTTGATGTTGTTGTCCGAAGAGGGGTCCATGGAGACGAACTGACCATTGACTGCCTTACAACCGCCGCCGTAGTCCTCCAAACCTTTCAGAGGAGAGATGATAAACACCTGCGTGTCCATCTCAGACAAGCGTAGTGCGAACAGCTGTGCGGTGAAAGTCTTGCCGTAACCGGAAGAGCCCAGGATAACGGCGTTTGCGTTTGCATGAGCGCGAGTATCAAACATATCGATAGTGACCAGGGAGTTGTTGACATGGTTCGTACCAACCATAACGCCGCCCGGGTCCTGCATTTCAAACGAAATGAACGGATAGCAGGATGCAACGCCAGAAGTCAGAAGATTGCGGTGAGATTTCTTTGCCAGCTCCTTATTGATTTTTGCAAGAGGAAGCAGGCAGGAATCAAAGCATTCTTCCATCATGAAATCAGCGCGGCGAATCTTCATGCTTTGACCTTCGATGCGCTTTTTCAAGGCATCGAACTTATAATCGAGTTCCTTCTTTGTATCCGCCACAACCGTAATAAGCATAGACAGATAGTAGAACTCTTCGCCGCTGGAAAGGCCACGCAGCATATATTCACTGGACGAAATCTTTTCCATACGTGCTTGATAGTCAGAGTCTGTATCGTGACTGTCCATTGCGTTAGCACGGCTCAGACGAAGCTGTGTACTGATTTTATTGAAGACGGCTTCACGGGACATGTGTTCAAAGAACATATCAACGTCGATGCCTTCACCAGCATTCACGAACGTAGCCACCCAGCCCGCATAGACACGCTGGCTGAACCCGTTCGAGGGAATGTAAGCGAAAGTATAAAACTTGCCATCAATGACAATGTAATCGTGATGCGTAAAGTCAATCCAGTCCGGAGCAATCAGTTCCGTTGCCTGCAAAGACGTCTTAACGCCATTCTTTTCGGCTTCAAAATAACGGTCAACAATGGGGTCCATGTGCTGCTTGAACGTGATGGTCTCGCTTTTTCTACGGTTCAAGAGCTGGTAAAAAAGCTGGTGTAGACCTGCGTCCTCGTTTCCGTCAGGGTTACCAAGTGCAGGAATAAAGATATTACCACACTGTTCCATGTGAGAGCGAACGTTTGCCGCAACGGCATTCAAGTCGGCCACAACCATTTCAAATTTAGAACCATCGTTGCTGATAGTGCGCTGGAATTCTACGACCACAAAGAAGCGACGGGTAATACCAACGGACAAAGCCGTCTTACGAAGCAATCCGATGTATGCCTGCAGCATTCGCTTACGACTCGGATTCTTTTCTGCTTTGTAATAGTCCGTCACGGTCGCGATTGAATTTTCAACATCAGCTTTACGAGAAAAGGTTTTGAACTGGATATTGCAGGGAGTTGCTTTGAACGTTTGATAGAAAAGCGAAATAATACGGTTTTGAGTTTCCGCGTCCATATAAGCAAAGTTGATAGGGCGAAATTCCATGATTTTGATATATCGGTGGTCCTTTGTCACAACAATGCCGCCGTAAATATCCTCAATAGGGATGATACGCTGTGTGCTTCGAATGATTTGATAGCGCTCATTCTGAGCTTCCAGCTTTTGATTCATCCGCCGCCGCTCTTCTTTGGCGATTTCATCGCGTTCCTTTTTCGTCAGCGGGATTGTACCGATACTCTGTTCCACAACACCGTGGGGGATTTCTCCGCCATTTTTGAATCGAAACATAGGCTTCACTCCTCACTATCAAAGATAGAAATGTCATTCAAGGACATATAATCAATATCGCTGTTGTTCTGTGTGGTTTGCGGCTGCTTTTGCGAGCCCATCGTCTTTCCAGAGGTTTTGACGTTCTGAGGTCTTTCCTCTGTGCGGCTGACCGTGCTGTCATCGAAAAGGTCTACATCATCCAAGCTGACATCGTCATCGCTGTTCACGACTTGTCCCCTGCCCTGCTTTGCGGGCTGTGCAGGTTGAATGTCCTCGATATCAACCGACAAGTCATCCGAGTCATCATCGACGTCAAGGACCACTTCGTCAAACTGAGGTGCCTGGATATCAGTATCGGCGTCGTTCTCAAACAGTTCTGTATCCGCATTCACATCTACTTCGTCGGTACTGATGCCCTTTTCGCTGTCAAAGATATCGATATCATCCTGGACCGCATTATCGCTCGGTCCTACAGTGACAGGCTTGAACTCTACAGCCTGAGAATTCAGTTCAGCGCCGTTCTCTTCCGGCTTTTCGGTTTCCTGTTCATCACTGGGTTCCATGAACTTCTCATAATACTGCGCGGTCTTGACACGCTCGGCTTTATCCAGGCGCTTCTTGATAGCTTCGTTAATAATGCGCTCGCGCTCAGCTTCTTTTGCCTTCTTCTCAGCCTCTTCCTGCTCACGCTTACGCTTAATTTCCTCTCTGGCAGCCTTGCGTTCAGAACGGGGCAAAGAGTTGATATATTCCTTTTCTTCCTTCGCACGCTGTTTTGCTTCAGCACGGAGTTCTGCTTTAGATTTGAGGGCATCAGGCTTTTCCAAGAACCCATAGTCATCGTCATAAAAAACCTTGAGCTCTTCGTCCGTAATGTCAGAGCTGATAGGGCCGTTTTCTTCGCCGAGGACCTTCCCCTTTACAGTACCAAACATTTGTTTGAGCTTTTCCTTCGGGAGCATCCGGCCATCCTGAATCAAATACTCAGGCTCCAGCTCAGTCTTAATACGAGGATTGTATTTTGAGATTCTGCGGCTCTGTCGAAAGCGAATAACACGCTGAATAAATTCAAACAAGCTATCTCCGCCAACGCCATGAGCAGCGCCAAGAAAAGCAGCAGCACAAAGTATTGCGCAATAGGCAACGGTGCCTTGCACATCCCAACCCAAATCATGCCATCCGTAAATGAAGAGTCCCAAGAATGGAAGTGCCAGGATGATACCTTCTACAAAGTTCCGAGTTTTGAATTGTCCGTTCAGTACATAACCGGTATCAAACGAGTTTTTCGGGATTTGATAAATATTTGGCTTTTGCTCTTCTTTACTCATGCTTCTTCCCCCTTTTGCTGGGCTAATACAAGCATTGCGGCACAGCAATTACGATATAATTGCATTAGCATATCCTGACTCGCTTTTTCTTTTTCAGACAAGAGCCCAATATCGCTGATATTTACCACCGCGCCATTTTTGTAGATATCCATTGAAAGTAAGACCGGCTTGCTTTTCACTTCTTGCATCTGATTACACATATCAGACAAATTGCTTTCAAAAAACGCAGAGACCGTCAGCTTGACACACAGCCCATTTATACTACACGTAACAAAAATATCCATGTTATTCATCGTTGTATGAAGCATCCCTGACCGCACATTCGTACACCTACTCACAAAAATCACCTCGTCACCACTTGATAAGTTTATTTTCAAAAAGAGTCATCATTGGCCTGCAATTTTTGCAGTTGCTCACCACGCGCCGCGAGAAGGCTGATGACACGCGCGGTATCCGGCCACTTGCCGGAAAAAGCAAGTGGCCGGGATTCAGTTACGCCTTATGGCATGCGCCCCAAACGTAGTTGCGCTTATCGTCGTAACCGTAGACAAGCAGCGTCACACGGTCGCCGCGAGTCAGCAGCTCATCGGAAGCGGTACGGGCAACGCGGGCCTGGATGTTGCCGACATCCACAATCAGGCGGTAGTAGTTGTCCTGAACGGAAGTCACAGTAGCACCGTAAGCACCGTTGCGGGCCAGGCTGTGGATATTCATAGCGGGATTCGCACGGCGTTCCAGAATAGCACGGTTCATACGCAGGCTGACAGTGCCGTTCTCATTATCCACATTCAGGTCTTCGATGACAACGGGAATGCCTTCGCCAACATGGAACTTCTTGGACACATCGTCGATGTACTCATAAGCAGACAGAGCACCAGCACCGATGCTGGTCTCAACGCCCAGAGCCTCAGCGATGACGTAATCAGGGCCGCTGGACAGGATAGAAGCGATAGCGCGAGAGCCGTTCTGAACATCGGCATTACGGCCAAAGAAGTGACGGTTGCGCTGGAGCTGCATAGCATCCTGACGAGAACCAGCGAACACAACCTCGCCGTCATCGGACTTGGCTTCCATGTACGGGCAGAAGTTGATGATAGCGCCATTCATCAGCTTTGCTTTGCGCAGATAGCGGAGCTGACGAGTAGTCGCATCGTTTTCTTCAATGCCCTTCATCAGGCTGAAGTAGAAGAAGTCCTCAGCGGGAATCATGACGCGCAGCGTGCCACGGCTCACTTCAACCACAGCGCTGCCATTTTGAACCGGGCGAACGCCAAAGACCTTGCCCTGCAGGAAACGGCGAGGGCCACGCTTGTTGTCAGCAATGCAGCGGCGCATCTCAGCCAGGTCACGAGCGCGGCGGTCTTCAGGCATATCGACATGCAGCATATCATTGCCGTCATCGATGAAAGCGCCAATCGCCAGGTCGTCGTCATTAAAACGGCGAGTTGCGCGAGGAGCCTCGCTGCCGTCCTCATCAATGCCCTCATCAGCGGAGGCGGCTTCAGGTACTTCTTTTGCCTCCTGCGGTTCAGATACCGGCGCGGCGTTTACATTTTCTTCGGGTGCAGCGGCGACAGCAGCTTCATTGGTTTCAACGGCAGTGGGATTCAGCATTTCGTTTTCGTTCATGGTATTTGTCTCCTTTGTATTAAAAAAAAGAAATATGAGATTATCGACATTCGTCGCTGCCCGGTAGCAGGATTCGGGCACTGTCCACCACACGCCGCACGGAGGCTGTCGATTTGTGTGGTTCCTGACCCGCACAAGCGAATCAGGGAAAAAGAAGCCCCCGGTCACACAATCAGTAACCGGGGGTTGAAGATAAAAGCTGTTTATTTTTTGAAGGCGTTTTTCTTTTTGGGAACAGGTTCATCCGTAGCCAGCAAGTCTTTCTTGGACATACGCGGCTTCATGCGCTCTTCGGAACGCTTCTGCGTAATGTCCGTATTGATTTCCTTCTGGCGCTGGATATCGCCAAACGACGATTCACGGGATTCAATCGCATCGTGTTTACGAGCGTTGGGATAAAGGTCTGCAGTTTTCGGAAGCTCTACCCATTTGGTAGGAACAAAATGCGGGTCGTTGAACAGAGGATGATGAATAAATCCGAAGCGTTTTGCTTCCAGCATATTCTGACCATTTGTCATAATCAGAATCTGTTCCTTGTCCAAATGCTGAACTTCGTCCGGGTTTACCAGGTTTCGTTTGCCATCGCCTTCACTGAGCGAGTATCCCTGCATCACGCCGCGATTTCCGGCAGAGGAAGCACGAGTATCGCTGACGCTCTTGGCGCGAATCGTGACGATGCCGCTCTTATCGGAAATGTATTCTGCTGTATACTTATCGTTACAGCCCAGAACCAGCATCGTATTGCAGCAGCCGATGATGGTTTCGGCGTTTTCCTCGCCATACAGCTGAGTCAACTGCGGTAAGCTCTGCAGAATAAGGGAGACTGCAATCTTACGAGAACGTGCGGTAGCAATCGTCTTTTCGAAATTCGGCCAGACACCGGTGTTTGCCAACTCGTCCGCGACAACGTTGACCGGAATACGACCTTCACCGCCAACGGCATCGAAAGCCTCTTTCAGGTCTTTGAACAGGAAGCTCAAAAGCAGAGAAGAAAGCAGCTGCATGGAAGCGTTATCATCCGAGATGATAAGGAACAGCGCGGTCTTTTCTGCGCCAAGATTTGCAAGGCGGATATCATCGTTACTGATAACGCGGCGAACCTTGTAGGTCATGAACAGCTGGAGTCGAGTATTCAAGCCGCCAACAATGTTAGGCTGTACACGTTCACCCATACCCTTAAACACTGCCCAGGCAGATGCAGCAGGATGGCTCAGCGGCACATACTTGAAGTTTGCTTCCCATTTATCCAGGTCGTTGTGAAGCAGAGCGTCATAGATATCAGAGATGTTACAGGTCGGAGCATCTTCTTCCCATTCAGAAAGCTTCCTGTCCCCTTCCTCATCACCGTAGAACGAATGAGCAAGGTATTCGACAACCCGGCGTCTATCCACCATTGCGGATTCCGGATTCTTTACAATCTCAATCAGAGATTGTTCATCTTCCCGAGTGATGTACGGCAACTGCGTCAAAAGCTCTTTTGCACGGCGCTCATAAATCTCAATCAGGCTCTTCTCACGGATATAAGCACAATAAGAAACCGCAACGCGGAACAGGTTCTCTTCCGAGCTCTCCCAGAACGGGTCGCCCTTACTGTTTGCGCCGCCGCCGGTGTTCGCAATAACGGTTTTACAGAAGGTAATCACACGCTGGTCATCAATGTTGCCGGTAATCGGGTCATAGATTTCCTGAACACAATCCCATGCATTAGAAAGGTCCAGATTGATAAGGTTAAAGACCTTAACCTTATAACCACGGGACTCCAAAAGTTTACGCATATCGTTGTGAATTTCGCCTTTCGGGTCAGTGACTACAACCGATTCGCCACGCACAATAGATTGGAATACCGCCGTTCTGACATAGCCAAAAGACTTACCTGAACCCGGAGGTCCGATAAGGATAAGGTTTCGGTTGCCGGTAGGTTCAAAGGGCAGCGCAATGACTTCCTCACCATCTTGCGTGAACTGTCCAAGAATCGTACCAGTCACGTTTTCAACCGGGCCGACCTCATAGACTTTTTTGGCTTCTGCTTCGTTCATCCAACGAGCCGTGCCGTATGTGCCCGCCATAGACGTTGCAACGCCACGGTCATCCACTTCTTTGGTTGCGTTAAGGTCTGTGTTATTGACTGAAAACCGGATAATGACGAACGTAATGGCGCATGCAAAGACAAGCGCCGTCACAATACCGTAACCGGTCGTTAGGGCAAGCACAAACCCGCGTAAAAGCCCCGCATCCCATTCCCCAACAAAGACTTTTGCAATACATCCTGCCGGGAAAAGACTGATAAGAAAGGAAAAGCAGAACAAAAGTACGAGCTTTTCACCCTTTGACAGCATCAAAATTTTCGTTTTGAATTCGTTCCATTTGGTCACTGGTTGTCCACCTCACTGTCAGTGTTTTCGGTTTCTTCTTCGCTGTCGGAAGTATCCAAATCCTCAACTTCTCCTTCTGTAACGGTCGTATCCACTTCCTGCAAGATAAAGTTGTCAGGGTTTGTATCGTCAAGAGAATCCGTGACGACCTTCAAAATATTGTCGTTGTACCAGAATTCCCAGCCAAAGATTCTCGAAACGTCTTCAATCGGCATTGTGAACGTATTATCTTGGGCCAGCGTCATCGTATCGGTCCAGGCATACGATGTATTGCGCGACGTATATTTGAAGGTTTTCCTGTCACCGTGAATTTCAAAATACTCGCTTGCTTTGGTCAAAGCTCTTGCGGACGGCACATATTCCCAATGCCCATAAGTGATGGGAACATAGAGAAGACCTGCGTCTTCCGCATACTGCGTATTGCTGTCATAAGCCTCAGCCAACGCACGAACCGAAACGCACAAGCGGCCATCGCTATTGATGGAGAAGTGCATCCCGGGCACCAAAGAACCGTTCAAGATAACGCATTTCGTAGGAGCAGTCTTTTCACCTTTCAGGATAGCCTGACCATCTTCTCGATTCTTGATTGCCTGGTCGTAATCTTCCTGAGAACTGAAGATGTAAAGCCGTTCACAGGAACCTTCTTTTCGAAGCTGTGAAAAATCTGTTGGATAATCAATGGCAAGCGAATCCTTATCAAGCTCATAGACTTCCTCACCGGAAACAATGCACTTCAAATATTCATCGTCAACGCTATAGCCGTTCGAATCGTCATATCCAGTCGTGCTCACTCTATCGACAACATAGTTCCCATCAGCATCAAAGTGTCCGGATTCCGAAACGATATCCTTCTCATCAACGCCCAAAACCATGCCATCGGATTCTTCACTTGACGCGGAGTCATCGGAGGGAGTCTCCGTCTCATCCACAGTCTCACCTTCCGAGGCTTCATCGTCAGGAACGGGAGTCTCTTCCGGCTCCATGTGTTCCGGGTTCGGACGCAGATACACGGTATGGCCGCTGAAAATCTCAAGGCCGTTTCCGTTATCATCCGTATACGGAATCAAGCCCATGCTTTCTATCACCTGAGCCTTCTCCTTATATAAAGGAGAGTCATCGCCCATTTTCACTTCCTTGTATCCGTTGCAATCGAGGTTGTTCGGGTTTTTGACATTAAGCTTGGTTAGAACGATTTCACCGTCTTTCATTTGGGTGCCGCCTGATGTATCCACTTCACCACCGATATTGGGATTTGATGACGGTTCCGATGGACTTTGAATGGACGGGGTCGGCGCGGTGGAGCTATTAGCATTCGTGTCGCTGTTTCCGCTGTTTCCTTTACAAGCAGTCAGACAGCAAAGGCAAGCGCCCAAAATAGCGGCACTTTTCATAAAGTTGTCCATAATAAAAATGACCCCACTTCTATCTCAAGTGGGGCCTTACTCCTTTCTCCAATTAGTTTAGTTACTCATTTCAATTTCGGGGTCCTTTTGAGTTTCGCCGTAATAAAGTTCAAGGTGCAAATGTTCACCTGTACCACCATGACTACTAAGACAATAGCCACTGTAGCCGGTGGAAGCGATTGTTGCGCCAGCAGAAATTGTATCATCAACATTGTACGAAAGGCCCGGGCTCAAATGCTGATACAGAATGAAAACGCCATTCTTTTCGCCCGGAACTACGCCACCGCGTTCCCCGTAATAAATCATCAGCATGTTGCCACGTTGCCCATTCCCTTTTGTAACAAGCACACCGTTTGAATAGCCATCCTGTTTACCAACAATGATACCCTTAAACGGCGCACTCATTGGATATATCGAATGAGGGGGAACAATATCAGTGCCATTGTGCTTCGTATCGCCACGAGGCGATTGCCAGCTGGATGTAACCTTGGCCTTCCAGCCGCTCCACGGTCCAGGGAGAAGGCCCGAAGCCGGACACTCAAACAGTTCGTCGGAATGGGTGGCGTAGAATTGTTCAATCATTTGTTTGATAGAACCGCTGATGACTGTGCCAGTACCAGCGCCACCAGTGCTATCACCAGCCCCGATATCCAACGAAGAATCCCCTTCGAAATCTGCTTCAGCGGCATTATACAGCTGCCGCATTGTCGCAGCTTCTTCATCAAAAAGGTCGGCTTCGGAAGTATCACTCTCAACCGTGTCCTCATCTTGCGGAACATTGTAGTATTCCATAATTTTCTTCTTAGCTGCTTCCGAGGGGGAAACTTTGTAGGTACATGTGATGGTTGCGGTCTTTACTACTTCACTTACGCGCTCCATCACGATTGTTCCATCTTCATCAAAAACCGGATTTCCGTCTTCATCCATTTTAGGCTCCATTTTGGTGACGGTCTTTTTGCCATAAGTTGTAGTTGTTGTGGCTTCCGTTTTCCAGACTTTGTCTCCGACAAGCTCTTGGGCTGCTTTCACCATCTTAGGGACCCGGAAATGGAGCCCATCCTCCGTACGTGCCGCATAACTATCTCCGGCCATAATGTAGAATGTCCAGTTAAGATAATTTTTACCATCGTACAAGTCTTTGTGAATGGTGTAAGAAATATTATCCATCGTAACGCCATTCGCAATAGCAGCGTCTTTGGCTTTATCAACCTCTTCCTGGGCTTTTGACCTCATGTCTTCCGAATATTTGTTGTAAGCATCTCTGAAGTAATTATTCAGAACCGCAACAATAACATTTGATGTTCCCATGTAAGATTGGAAAATTTCATCCGAAGCAATTGCAATATCATCCTGATATGCCTGCATTGCATCGCCTTTTTCACCCGTTGTAATCCAGGTCAAAAAGTCATCAATACCATTGGATAGCTGGGCCTTGAAATCCTCCCAGTCAAGTACAACTTCGTCAACGGTTTCTCCCAACGCACTCATTGTCGTTTCTGCAATCGTTCCCGGAATCTGAGTAAGAAACATAAATCCGAAAAGCAATAAAAGTACTGGTATGAGTGCAATGACGATAGCCGCCGCGATAACTTTAATCAGCGTCTCAGGATGCGTAACCATGGTGGTAGCAGCACCGACAAAATTGCCAGCTGCGGCTTGCCCTGCTGCTTCACCAATGACCTTAGCATCCTTCACCCCTTGCTTTACAGCGCGTACTGTTGAGGAAACTGCCTTCGCTCCCTGTTTTGCGTCATGGACCGCTTCATCGGTTAAATTGCTCAATTTGCATCACTCCTTCCCTACTCAGGCCAGTCTCGGCTGTGCAGAAGATTCTGCGCATTTCCATCTCACACCCCGTGGAGGTGCTGGCTTTATTCGTGAGACACCCGACTCTCTTTCGAAAGTCGGGAAAAGGTTATCGTCTAAGAATCATTTGGACGGCTTGTCCTTTTTGCTTTTAGAACCGTTGTGACTCTTATTCCCTTGCATCATCTGCTGGAACCTGTTGTTCCGCTCATTGCGCTCGTTTCGGGTGTTGCGTTCACGGAACGATTTTCCTTCATAAGCGTTTTTCTGTTGAGGCTGGGCATCAGAACGGACATTGGACTGGGGTTTAACCTGTTTGGGGTTTTGGCTGCGCCGTTTATAAGACTCATCCGTATCGGGCCCAACGCTCTCGTAGTCATCTACCTTACCAAGCTGGCGGGCAATGCCTTCAAACGTTTCGGGCTCATACCGGCGGGTCTGCTTGTTGTACTTAGCACTCCGTTCGATGTTCATCACATCCGGGGTCTCAGGAACGTTGCCATCAGCATCGAGCTTTTGCATGATACGCCACTGTGTAATGCCTGTATCAGGGTCTACACTAACGCGGGTGACCTGAATACGGCCAATGCCATCACTCTCAACAAAACCATTCGTATCATTGAATGCTTTGATAGACAAATGACTCAAGGGCCTGATTTCAGGTCCATTAGAAGCTCCAGATGTATTGGGTTCGGCACTGGATACACCGGCATTGTCGCTGAATGTACCGGCCTCGGTAAAGGAATTACTGCGAGATGTATCAGCATAGAACTGAGTTCCATCCACAGGAGGTTTTTCGGCAGGCTGTTTACGAGCTGCGGAGCCATCGGCATCACCAGAGTCACCAGTATCTTCGCCAGCACCGCCCTGATTGAAGTTTTGTGCGGCAGGGGCGGGATTATCTTCCGCTCTGGATGCTTCTGCCGTCGCCTTGGGAGTTGCCTTTGCAGGAGCAGTATTTTCAGTAACAGAGGCGGCTGGTGCGGTCTGACCAGCAGAGCCATCATTGTCGGAACCAGCACTTTCGGAGCTCACTGCACCACCACCTTGAATTTCAGGCGCAGGTGTGGAAGGTGCGCTAACGGTAGTACCGCCGTTATCGTCGGACGAACTGCCATCGTCGTGAGAATTATTGCCAACATTCTGATGCTGAACTGTGGGAGCAGTAGCATCGTCATTGGAAGTTTCCTCTCCGCTGCCCGAAGAAGCATCGGAGCCGGGATTCTCGTCGTGAGAGCTACCGTTGCTGCCGCCAAACGAGGCAGAGCCGACATCGTTATCGTCGAAATCATCGCCATCACCGTCAGCAGAAGGTGCCGCATGACCGGCAACAGCGCCAACGTTGGAAGAGCTTTCTCCCTTTGCAGGGGGTTCACCGATACCAGAATCATCTTCATCGGCGGGAGCCTTTACGCCTTGGGCAGAGGGTGCAGTCTCTTCATCGGAGCTGTAATTGTCGCCACCGCCATTACCTCCAGCGAAGCTCGTATTGCCTTCACCGGAAACATCGTCGCTGTCAGTGCGTTGTGCAGAGGATGCAGCAACATCATTGGAAGCGCCGCCAGCGTCAGCAGGAGGTTCAGCATAGTCAGAGCCAGCATTGCCTGCCGCTTCGTCATCAGTATCGACCGTTCTATCAGCGTAACTTGCAGGTGCCTGAGTTTCCACTGTAGCAGAGTCACCATCCATGGGCGAAGCATCCACATCAGCAGAGCCAACATCCTCAGTGCCGCCGACATAGCCAGAAGATGTATCCGAATCATCGGATTCTCCGACAGCCGGTTCATTGTCCGTATGTTGTACAACAGGAGCAGCACTGCCGCCAAAAGCGTTATCTGCGTTAGCAGGAGGTTCAGCGTAATCGACAGAAGCGTCATCAGACACATTGTCATTTGTAGCAGCATCGTCAGCCTGACTAGCGGGTGTATGAGTCTGAACCGCAGCAGAGCTGTCATTCGCGAATTGAGTCTCGAAATCAGTAGACCCAGAGTTCTCAGTAACAGCACCATTGCCAGCGTCAGCCGGGGGCTCAGCGTAATCAGCAGAAGCGGAACCGGTTGCACTCTCGAATTGTGCAGGTGCATGGGTCTGGACTGCATCAGAACCGTCATCCATGAGCTGAGTCTCGGAGCCAGTAGAGCCAGCGTTTTCATTGACGACGCCGATGTCGGAAGGCGTATTCGAGCCGCCGAATTCCGCATCAGCAGAACCGTAACTCGTAGTCTGCTCTGCAGGACCAGCAAATTCTTCGCCGGGAGCACTACCAGCGGGAGACTCGACGGAAACGGTAGAATCATTTGCTGCGAAATTGCTGCTGTCGGGGCTTGCCGGTGTAGTTGTAGGTGCAGGGCCTTCTTCGGTGACGGTCTTGTCGGTAGCGGACTGCATCGCAGACCCAACGGAGCTTTCACTGAAAGCACCAGTGCCATCCACAACAGTCTCGGTTTGAGCCGCGCTGCTATTGGTAACGCTGTCTTCACCAGCAGACTGAGTAACGGTAGAAGTTACGCTGCTGTCAGCAGAGGTTTCCATTTCGACATGTCCAGAAGGCGCTGCATCCTTAGTCTGAGGTACATTACCACCCTGAGCGGGAGAAGCAATAACGACTGTATTGCCTTCTCCAGCCGTGCCGTTGCCACCAGCAGAGATTTCGCTCTCGCTCTGAGGCTCAGAACCCGGAGCAGGTTTAGCGGATACATTCTGTGCCTGAGTGCCAGGAGCGACAGCAGTTTCACTGCCAGAAGTGGTAGGCTCAGTGGGCAATGTACCAGCATTGCTGAGTACAGGTGCGGCTGCCTTCGTTGCTGTAGTACCGGCAGTGCCAGCAGAAGCAGTATTGTCTTCACCAACAGTGTTGACATTTGCAGACGGGACATTGCCCTGGCCCTTTGCTGTAGGTGTAGTTTCAGGCGTGGGTGTAGTCGCGGGAGCAGCTCCAGACGCGGAAATAATTGCCGGGTCGGTGCTCTTCCCAACAGCAGCACTGCTGCCAACAATAGATGTAGTTTCAGGTGTAGGAGCAACCGTGGGTTCAGTGCCTTTTCCTTCCGTCATACCACTACTGCCGCCAGATGTGGCTTTAGGCGTGGGCGTAATAGCCGGACCAGCGCCCTTGTTTGTGGCAGTACCACCACCGCTGATAGGTGCATTGCCCTCGTGTACCAGAGGCGTTGCGGAACCCTCAACGGTTGCGTTTGTAGGCGTGCCATTGCCAGACTTTGCTTGCGGCACGTTCGTACTTGTACCAGATGCGTTGACAGGTGCAGATGCTCCCGTAACGGTTACATTTGCAGCGTTAATCGGTTTACTGTCAGCCGTACCATTTGCGGTAGGTGCGCCTGCCGGTGCAGAAGCAGCCCTTGTAAAGCCAGAACCGTTTGCAACGGCATCGGGATTAACCACATTTACGTTGTTTGCACCAACGGGGCGAGAAGCCGTACCGCCAGCAGCCGTAGCACCAGCGCTGCTATTAGCATTGATTGTCGTACCGTTTGCAGTATTAGCGGCATTTGCAGAGCCAGCTACTCCTGTAGCAGTAGTAGTTGCCGTAGCCTTCTGCGATGTCGGTACGCCGCTGCCAGTAGGCACATTGTCTGTAGTTCCACCCTGTGCTACGGTATCGGGATTCACGACGCCAGGTTCAGAACTTTCGTTATTGCCATGGCGACCAGAGAACACCGATGCAACACGTCCCCAGAAAGAAGTGGCTTCAGGTTCTGGTTCATCCATTGCGGCCACGGGCGTATGTGTGGCCTCGAAAGCCTCCGATGTCATGCCAACCGTATCGCCGACCTCGGCACCAGTAACTTCCTGTTCGGAATCATCGTCAGCCAAAGAGTTGTATGCAATCTGGCCATTTTCGTCGGGTACGGTTGCATCAGTTTCCTTAGCGGTTGCATCACCATCAACCATGGTCGCGTTACCGGCATCGCCAGTAACGTTTTCAGAGGCACCAGTGCCTTCAGCAGTACCCTTCGGCAACTGTCCAGATGCAATAACCTGGGCAGCTTCTTCGTCTGTCAGGCTGCCCTTCGGGTTCGATACCATGTAAGTATCGGTAGTGTTGCCATCGCTGACCGTAACAGTCAAAGCACCGTCAGGCATATCGTCACGGCTCATGGCCATGTCAATACCGGTGACTTTCGCACCTTTAGCAAACTGCTCTGCCAGCTCAGGGTCAGCATTTGCAAGCGTATCCTGCATAGCAGCCAAAGATTCCTGAGAATTGTAATCAACAGCAGAATCCGGGTTGCGCATTTCTGCGGCACGCTGCTCGTTGGACATCTGGAACCGCCCGGCGTAATTTTCTTTAGCAGTATCAAACTGCTTTTGTGCCTCGGCCTGTTTGGCATCTCGGGTGACAGCGGCTGCCTGCTCCTGGTCGTGCTTATTAAGCGCGGAATCAGTAACACGAGTAAGGTAATCCAGGTTTTTGCCTTCCATCGCGGACCTTGCGGCAATTGCGGCTGCACCATCTGCGCCATACTTGTTCAGCTGACCAGCGGGGACGCTGAAAGATGTGGAGTTCTTTGTATCCGGAATAACGTCGCCAAGACTTCTCCCCTTCCCGTCCGTCATGCGAGTAGCGGTCCATTCCTGAGAGCCATTTGCCGCAGTGCGTCCGGTATTTTCAAGACGGAACTTGCCTTTATCCGTAGTAAGAATTGCGCTCTGTCCATCCGGACTGATAGCCAGGTCGGAAGTCTTGGTTGCAGTCGTGCCAGATTCATCACTCGAATAACGGAATCCGGAAACGCCTGTAATCTTGCCATTCTCATCGCGGTAAGTGACCTTACCATTGACAGCACCTTTAATGGCGCTATCGGGAGCCAGGTCTTCAACCGTACCCTGAGACACCTTGCCGCCGTCAAATCCGAGCTCATCCAGAGCGTTCGCCATAGCTTGACGATTCGAATTGGAATTGAAGGTTTCGCCAGAGTTTTTATACATATCGCTGCGTTCGGCGTTTGTACCACGTACAAAGCGGTCGGCTTTTTCTTTGTCACCATAGCTGACCTTGCCGTATTTGTCCAAATTGCTTGCAGCTCCAGATGCCGCGCCATTCGCCCCAGCAGCTGTTGTTGCGCTTGCGGCAATTGGTTTGCTATCGCTGCCCGCCCCGCCTACGACATTACCAACGGCGTCTGCGGCGGCACGACCATGGCCAGCAATGGTGCCTGCCAAATCAAGAACATCATGTGCGCCGCCTGCAAGAATTCGGAAAGCGCCAGCCGCTTCACTCATCGGGTCAAGACCTGTTGTGCTCGTAATGCGGAACCCAGCTTTTGCAAGCATATCGTCCAACTTTTGCGCGATTTTGAGGTATGCGTAAGTGACAAGGCCCCATTTCACGACGCTTTCAACAGACGCACCTACCAATCCAATATCCAAAGCCGTTCGTGCAATACCAACGACCCAAATGTTCAGGATTAACAAAACGCATTGAGACCAGAACATCTGCATCCAGTTGACTGCCGTGTCTTTTGTTCTTTCGTTTGTTGCCGTAGCAAATGCCAGAGGCGAAAGCAAAATAGTGAAGACGCAAATGATGTATCGTTCCGCACATTCAAGTACCAACTTAATCAGGTTCCACCAAATCAAAAACAGAAACACAACGCTGACAACCAGAGAAGCACCTTCGACAATCGAGAAACCTCCCATCCATGCAACTATTGTTCCAGCCGCATCGCCAGATTCAGCCAAGCCAATAATGTTCATGCCGGAGTCCTCAAATGAAAACGCTCCCAATCCACCTCCCGTAACGCCTTCACTTAACGCTGTTGTCAGGGGCGAAATGATTTCATCGAACATTAACTGAAGGAAGTGACTGCCCGTGATAGTAAGAACCATACCAAAGACAGCATTCCAAATCAGTTTTGGCACGCTTTCAGTCCTTGCGCCGTCTGCCGTTTCCATCAAATACGAGATGACACGAATAGCAATCAGCGCTCCGGCGATTGTTGTCGAAATCACCGTTATGGCTTGTGAAAAATACCCCCCAATACCGTCTCCGCTCATTGCAAAGCCTGGAATATAACGAGCAATTTCTTCTGTTGTCATCTGCGTAATTTCGAGCAGCGGATTCATAATAAGGTCACAGAACTGCAAGATGATACGGGCGATGACCATAACGACCAAGCTGAGGAAGTTGCTGACAAGGTCAGACACCGCAGCGAGTGCGATACATCCTGTCGCTGCTAATGCAAGAACAACAGCGACCACAGAGCGCTTTACGGCTTTCTTTCCTTTTTCGGGTTTACATTTAATAAGAGAGTTAATGTTGCTCACCTTCTTTCCATAGAAAAAGGCCCGCCCGATTGCTCGGACGAGCCTTTTTAGCCGCAAAGCGATTATTAGCCGCCAATGTTATTGCCGCCGAGCTCGCTGTTAATCTGGCCACCGAGTTCATTAGCAACCTTCATCAGGCCGGGCACTGCAACAGCAGCCACGACGATGATGGCAACCACGATAAGGCGTTTCTTATAGGTCTGAACGTCCTTCGGGTCGCTGGCCAACAGCATACGCACCAGCATATACAGGAATACTGCGATGCCGATAGGAACAACGACGTTGGTCAAGCCTTTAGCAATCGAGTTGCTGACCTGGTTACCTACGTTGAACACCTTGTCAATGGCAGTGCTAACGTCTGCATAAGCCATAACCGTGCTCAGCATGGTAGCAGTACCCATTGCGCAAGCAGTACCTACAGCCATCTGGAGGTTCTGCACCGGGGTGCGTTTCTGCAAGCTGTTTTTCATATTCATTTCGAACTACCTCCTTCCTTCGATTATCATCGTAGTAGAGCCTTCGTGAACTGATTGTTCAACCCTTTAACTCTACAATATCTATTATCTGCACCTCGCAAAGGCGTGCAACAATCATGCATTCGTTTATTTGAAGTATTATTCGTACAAATAAATAATAGCGGGAGGTCCTGCTATGAGGAGCTCCCGCTATGCTTTATGATTCTGCTTTTTTCAGTTTTGTGATAATACGCGGGCCAAGCAAGGACTTGCGGGTCTGCTTACGGGAATTTTGAAGTGCATATTTTAGCGCTTCCTCGTCACCAATCATCACCAACTTCTTTTTGGCTCGCGTAATGCCGGTATAGTACAAAGGCTTTGTCAGCATCACTCCGTATGTCATACTCACGGGGATGATACAGCAAGGAAATTCGCAGCCCTGAGAACTATGTACGGTAATAGCATACGCAAGTTCAATGTTCTTCATATCTTCATTATTATAAACTAAAGTTTCTCCTTTCGAATCAAAGTAGATTTCAACGGCAACGTCGTTTTCCAGCTGGGCAATCGATTGAATCGTTCCCAAGTCACCGTTAATGACCTGTTCGGTGTTCTTTCGCTGAATGATTCGGTCACCAACCATAAACAGTTGCTTGCCCATTTCAACACAGAGCTTATCATCCGTTTTAGGGTTCACAATCGCCTGAATTGCAGCGTTGACACGGTTCTTGCAAAGATATCCGCTCGGCGTGCCTTTATCATAATGCGTAGGAGTCAGAACAATCGTCCCTTCCATACCGTATTTGGATACGCCATTCAGATACTCCTCAACGATATGATTCATGATTTCATTCGCTTCTTTTTCCTTATCCTTTTCAGCAACCGGAACAAAGCGAAATTCATCATCAAACACAAGATTCCGGGTATTTCCGGTATAAGCGCGATTCTCACGAATCTTGATAGAAGCATCCGTAATTGTTGACGTACTCCCCTGCCGATAGTTGACATCAAGGCGAACGGTTTTAATCACCCTGCACTTAATCAAATCGCGCAGAACATCACCGCGAGCTACCGGAGCCAGCTGGTCCGTATCGCCAAGCAGCACAATTCTGGTGGATGGGCTGCTCAAAACAGCATCGATTGCATAAGCGAATAGGTGTTCACCGACCATACTCATTTCATCAATGCCAATGAAACCGCAGATGGTGCAGTCTCCTTGCGCTGTGAATCCGCTCGGATTATTTGCCGGAACCAAGCCGCAAGCCTTATGAATCGTGGATGAGTTCATACCGGTGCTTTCCGCCATACGCTTGGCGGCCAAGCCCGTTGGAGCCATCAATAGAATATGTTCCTCCGGCCATACCATATGGTACACATCCATGATAGCCCGCAGACAAGTGGTCTTGCCTGTACCGGGGCCACCAGTGACGATAGAGATACGGTACTTTAGGTTTCGAACGGCTTCAGCCTGTCGTGGAGAGAGAATGATTGCATTCTCTTTCTGCCATTTGATGAAAGCGTCCTCGATTTCTCGCTCTTTTATCGGCTCAGCACTGGCAAGTTCAACGATTTTAGCTGACATTTTACGCTCTGCCAGAAAATCGTCTTTATCGTAGTAGTATTTGCCCTGCTTGACAATCGCATATACCTTGGCAACATCATCAAGCGATTCTTTTTGACGTTCTGCACTCACCTGTGGAGTGAGCGCGGCCATCCGAGCTAAGATAGCGCTCTCTTCCGCACACATACTTCCTGTCTTTTGGCAGGCGATATGTAATGCTTCGATTGTCGCGCAGGTCATGCGGCGCTCGGAATCTACCGGCTCGCCCATTGCCAGCGCAATCTGGTCCATCACCGCAAAGCCCAAAATCGGGACGGGCTTATAGGGATTGTTTTCCAGAACGTGAATCGTTTCATTTCCGTACGTCTCAACCAATGTGTTGATAGCGGATGGTGAAACGTCCACGCCTTGCAGAAGTTTAAGAACATCTGCGCGGACCAGAGCGGACAAGCAGGCATCGTTGAGTTTGGCAATGACCTTGTCATCGATTCTTGGAATGTCAAACAGCTGTTTGCAGTGATGAGCGCAAACGTCCAATGTGTTCATCCCAAAACGTTCAACAATATGGTTTGCCATCGTCTTTCCCAGGCTGCTGCAATTCCGCATCAGGAACTTGCAAACCTCGCTTTCGGTTTCGGGCAAAATCTCAGTTGCCTTCTCCGCAATGAAGATTTTCTCGTTTTCCTCTTTGGAATCCGTTGTCCAGTGCCCTTCCAGACGGAAAGAAATCTTCTTTAATAGTTCAACGGGAATGTGCTGAGATGTAGCTTTGAATTCTGCCGTCATCCCGCCGTATCTGCGCACCTCAGGGGGAAACATATCCTCCTGCCCTTTTACGCACGTTGTAAAAATGCAAAATGCGTAATTCGTGCTTGTTGGCACGGCCTTCAGCACACGCTTTACGTTACACTTATTTAGCGTAACAACACTTGTGTTATCCAATTTTACTTACCCCTTTATTTTTTTCGCAGCACCTCCAAACATTTCGGATATGCCACCTTTTCAACTTTTTCATTTACCGTGATAAGGTACGCCTTTACGTCATTACTGTACATATAATAAGACCATGTATCGTAATCCTCGCTTCCGGGCGTCGCAACATCGACCGGCGTAGATAGCCAACACGCCTGACAATTATGCACAAGCCATAAAAAATATGGGTTGGCACTATCCTCAAGGCTTTCTTTCATCTTCTCATCGTATTTGTGAAGTTCTCGTTCGAAAGCTTCCTGCTCGAATCCGCGCTTCATCAAGATTGCGGCCATTGCACTACGATAATCTTTGCAGTCGCTGCAGGTTGGCTTTACGAGTTTTTGTTCGTAGAGAGCGTTGACAAGCTGTCGATTTTGCTCTTCATAATTTGTCAGGCTTTTGTTTTGTTTTTTTTCTTTACTCATTGATAAAACTCCTCGTATTATAAAGTAGTAGTTATTAAAGTCCCTCTCCAAGGACAAAATGCTA